>OGPH01000152.1_pt1 | contig 80666 bp, 79 predicted proteins | sample 1552891 | NCBI WGS metagenome assembly OGPH01 (sample SAMEA2580272, study PRJEB22360) | human gut metagenome | biome: human gut; feature: human-associated habitat; material: faeces | place: Denmark | collected 2008/2010 | reverse complement strand
TTGCTAGTACCGATTTATCATACAGATCTATAATACTGCAGTTATATCTTTTTGCGCCATCCGATAGATAAAGATAAGTAAAATCTGTACACCATTTTTCGTTTGGTCTAATTGCTGTGAAGTCCTGCTTTAACAGGTTATTAAATTTTTTATAACAGTCTCTTTTACGGTACCGAGATTTTTTGGGTATCACAACAGATCTGAGCTTTAATTCCCTCATATATTTGAGTACAGTTGTCCTGCTCAGACGGATTCCCCTTCTTCTTAAAAATATAACCATCATCCGATATCCGGGACGTCCGTCATATTCATAGTAAATACTTAATATTTGTTGTTTTTTCTTTTCTTTGTCTGTCAGATAACCTGCCTTTCTGTTCTTTCTGTAATTATAGTAGGAATTCGGATAAATATGGAATCGGGCAAGAAGCCATCTTACTCCGAACTCATTGTGGTATTGGTCAATAAATCGGTATTGCTCTAATCGATTTCCTTTGCGAAGAATGCGGCTTCTTTTTCTGCTTCTTCCAAATTTTTACGGAGTCTGCGGTTTTCTTCATAAATGTCTTTTGTTTCTTTTATTTCTGGATTCTTTTCGCATTCTTCTTCAAACTGTCTGATCCAGCTCCGGACAGTTCCTTCTCCTAGGTTATACTCTTTATTGACGCTTGCGATGGTTCGTCCTTCTTCTAATACCAGCCGGACCATCTTTTTTTGAATTCAGGCTCATAACGTTTGTTCGTGTTTGCCATTTTAATCACCTTCACTTTCATTTTGATTATATCATTTATTCCAGTGTTGGTGTTACAACTTTATTATACCATCTCAGTTCGAGGTATATCTTGTGGACAGTTCTTATCAAGCACCTGCATTATACCATCAATATCCTTCAACTCATTTAAAGCAATTATCTCGTTCTTAAATCTCTTATATCTTTTTTCCTTATCGGTGCCTTCATACTCGAAAAAATTAGCCACCAAAGGAAACCCCAATCCATTATCGGATAGAATACACAGCCCCATTGCCTCCCTTTCCAATAGGTCTATTCTTTCTATAAAAACTATATGATTCACCTACGTATTTTTTCCTACCATTCATCTTCTGCACGCTTTCTTTCATATTCAGCTTTGCGTTTATAATTATCACTAATTGCAAAATATATATCTGCAGTATAGGGATAGCGTTCTTGTAATGCTTCCGCATTCTTTTGATATCTTTGATGTAATATAAGCTCAGATTTACCAGCATCAACCATATGCACTCCACGTTTGTTTTCTTCTGCTACCACATAGGCGGTTTTTAACGAATCTGTGTAATATTCTTCTATAACCATACGCACAGCTTCACACGGACTATAACCATCCTCCCCAATTGGTGAATATGCCAATAAACGTCCAACCAAATTCCCGAATAGTCTTTCTTGCTTCTGGTTAATCAGTAGCTCTTTAAACTTCTCTATCCACTTTTTCAGATTTTCATACATGACTTCCCCATCCTTTTCTGTTGGGCAAAACTTTGCTTTATCAAAACCCGAATAAACCTTATTGGCCAATTTCCTCTTTTCTTCGTCAATATTTTCATTGTCATCCGCCTTATATATAATACTAACTAATAACGCATAGAAGGTCGGATCATCCTTCATAATCTTTTGCATACATTTCATATGCTCCCATTCAAGCACATTTCTGCACATCCACTCTAATGTCGCTAATTCTGCACATTTTTCATCATCATCTATAAAAGTTTGTTGTAGAATATTAAATATTTCTTTAAGGTAATAATCAGTCATAGAACTAGCAACATCACTTTTTATATCAGATATTTCAAGTGTAGCTTTATATAATTCTTGAACAGAAATTTTATCTTTTATATCATACAGTAATTCTAAATATGTATTGAATGAACCATATTTTTTACACTCATTTATTGCCCATATAAACACTCTATGCTCCGCTTTATCTGATATCCTTAATCGTACATTTCTGCTCCAATACATCTTCTTGATATCTTCATTTTCCTTTACAATAAGAGCATTTTCATAATTCTCTACAAATTCTAATGAAATCAAGTTTGTTAGAAGATTTTTATTATCAGATATACTTTTAACCTTTTCTATAACCTCGCTTAAATCTATAATTCCTTTTCTATATAGATAGCTTACATAGTCATAAACATATTTTCCTTCTTTATCATTTTCCATTAAAGAGCAAAATACTTTCTCATCAAACAACCCATCACAATAAAACTTTGCCAGGACTTCACCTACTACGTCATATTTTTCCTTCACAGCCAATTGAATTAATCTATCTATTGAATATCCTTTCTCCTTAAATTTCTTGATTCTTGCATTAATCTCTTCCTCTCTTAATATATAATTTTGATTATGTATTTCTGTGTTTTCTTCTTTAGAACATGGAATAGGATTAAGCAACGGAAAATCATATACATGTGAAAAAATATACAAATAGTCATAAATCTTTTCACCTACAACTATTTTATTCATTACACATTCATATTCACGCAATACTTCTTGTGGCATACTCCAATCTGCATCTTCAAAATATCTGTGTCTAAATATCTCATATCTTATTTCATTTTTTATCCTGATTTTTTCCTCGTCATTCATTTTTTTACAAATAAACACTAATTTTTCAAATACTTCTTTTTGAATATTTATATCATAAGACTTTACATGCTGAAGTATTTTAATCCATCTGTCAGCGCCCGTGTATGCTCTATCAATGCACATTCTCAGATATTCAATATATGTTTTATTTACTTCATGTACGTATAATTCTTCTGGTTCATCTATTCTTCTGTATTTAGGTGTATTCAATGTTGAACATATTGAACTTGTCCCATGTGGCAATTTAGATGCAATAACATCCCAAGCATTTGGATATCGTTCAATTGCACTCCTTGCTAACTCAATTTTCTGTTCAACCGGCAATGCACTCTCATTAATCCAAGCACAAAAGACCACATCTAACACACCTTTAGGGCTATTACTTATACTAAATTTAATATTATGTGAGTCAATCTCCCATAACCACTCCAAAGCTCTTGCAACATATTTCTTTTGCTGAATTAGTTGTTCTACGGCCCATAAAACATTGGTATAGTAATGTCGACTTGTCATAAAGTCTCCACCTTTTTCTGCAAACAAGTCGATTAAGCCTTGGGATACCTCTATTTCAGATTCTAGTTTTCTTAAAACACTTTCCGGTGAAGCTTCGCACAACTCTGGCAAATATTGTGAAATATATCCCCATCTTTCTTTACTGGTAATAGTATCCAAAACTTTTGCTACTATATTATCAATTTGCTTTTGATTTTCTTCATGCCCTCTATAATACGCACGCATAATAAGAGTTCTTATCATCCCCTTTTTTAACGTTGGAGACCACTCTGGTTCCTTTGCGTAAATACTCGCCTCAAAATGCTTTTCAAAAGGGTACTCAAAAATAGGCTCTGATTCTATCAAAACCTCATAAAATAGACTTATAAATTTATCCCACATCTCATCATTTATATAAAGATCCAACTCTTCCCATGCATCTTCTACACTAGCAAGTTGCATATTGCTCCCTCTATAGCTATTATTCGATACTATGTATGGATTTTCTCTATGTAAATACTTTCCCAATTCTTTTTTGCAGTCACTGTATGCTTTTCCTGACAATTCTTCGAAAACCAATACATCTCCGGTTGCTTCAGTCCATTTACCACATAAAAGAGCAGCTATAACCACATCTGAATGGCCTTCTACCCAATCTGGCTTATCATACATCGCACCATCAAAAAGCTTTTTCTTTAATGGCACATATAATCCATGGGTATTATCCACCATCTTATAGGCTTCATTTGCATCTATACCAAGTTCTTCTAATGAATCTATAATATTTCTTTTTGTCCTTTTTCTCAGAATCAATTTATTTTGTGTATAGCAAGGTTCATCTTCACCATATATAAAAATATTGGTATTATTAGGAATTACCACTATCCTATCTGCATAAAAAAACGGCACTAAAATATTCCCTGACAAATTTGAATGTTGTAATTTATTCCACTCTTTCTCCGACTTAACCACCAATGTGATTCTTTTCAAATTCTTATTTTTTAATTCATTTAAAATTCTATAAGTTGTCTCTTCTCTCGATTTTCCAACAACATATACCTTTGTATCATTTAGAGAATTTTGGAATTTTGATTCAAATTGTTCATCATCAAGTTTGAAAAAATCAAGTCCCATTCCGTTATATTTTGTTTCTCTCCTAATCTGCGCATCAATATCCGCTATTGAATAGGTAGTTATTTTCTCTTTATTTAAATTTGAGATTTGATTTAAAACTAATTCTAATTTTGATTCTAATGCAGCAAAATAAGTTCCGATTTCCTTTCTCATATCACCCAAAAACATTTCCAATGCTTTATCCGAATCATTTTCTTCTAAATAAGTTATTATAACCTGCATAAAGTGATGAATATACGTTTCTGTCTCCATTATCGGAATTTCATAACTCACCATCAAATCATATAACTCATTATGAAGTAATTGCGAAAAATCATATCCATTCTTATCTTTTAATCTTTTCGCTATCCTAATTAGATTATCCTTTGAAAATACGGAATATAAATCATCTTCAAATTTCACCAAAACATCCGGATTATTCACAAAAAAATCCCCTGTTGAAACAAATAGCTTTTGCCATTTATAATTTTCCTTAACACTATCTAATTTTTCTTTAACACCATCTAATAATAAATCGACTATAGTATCTTTTATTTTTTCTTTCATAAGCGAAAATCCTTTATTTATACACCCAGTTCAAGTAATCACTGAGGTTTTTTCTTGATAATTTCACAATATGTGCTCGGTTTTATACTATAATAGTGGACAAAATTTTCTGCACTTCCTCCGACTGTATCAACATCCTCATCTTCTCATTCCCATCCTCAATCTTCGGCTTACCACACCTCAGATTATCCGGATGTTCCGACACACAGCAATCCTTATACCAACACTCGCCCATAAGTACCCCCTTAACGGACCACTTCTCGTTTTGTGTAAATTCACCCACCAATGATTTCATCACACGCTCTGTAGAGTATCTCTTAAAACTTGCCAAATACTGCAATGTCTTCTCATCGCCAATCTTTGACAAATTGATTCTATGATTCCCAATTGCTAATAAAACCTCTTCACGAATTTTGATTTTATCTCTCTTTCCGGTGCCTGTCCATTCCACCAGCTTATCAAAAGCAAGAATCAGGTATTCAAAACAAATCATATCTAGAATTATAATCTTCCCTTCTGCCTTATCTGCTATTGATTTCAAAATACGATACTTATTACGAATATCCTGATTATCAACCACATAATCAAATAAAATATAATATTTATCGTTCTCTTTCATGTCTATATCTGACAACGCATTCAATAATCCCTGATTGCTTCCTTTACTTTCGACTACAAGTGCATCATCAAAGAAAAGTTCGTTAACCAATTTCCAAAAGTGAAGTCCTGCGCCGGTATCTTCTGTCCATAAATATCTCATATCACAACTCCTCTTCTAGTGTTATCCTATTATTGTCAAACTTCAACACCTTAAAGCTATTATCAGATACATTTAGTCCGTCGCAATTTCGTAGGAAAAGCATATATTGATTCGATGGCTCAAAATTAATAAAACGTCTGACCTCATCATTAATCAAATTATCTGCATTATCGACTACAATAAAACTATCTCTGCACTGTTCAATCGATTCAGAGAAATTATCTGATTTGTAATTAAACAATTTTATAGCTTTGTATTCATCAGTTAATCGTAAATCTTCTAACATTTCATAAAGCACAGTTTTACCGGTACCACTATCTCCGCCAACAAGAGTTATTCTGTCGTCAAATTCCAGATTGTATGAAAATGGATCTGCTTTAAATGTAATATTTTTATAAATCATCTGCTTCTCTCCTTTCATACTCCTTGCCCCACCAGGCATTATATCCTCTCCCTCCGGTCACTATATCAGAATCATTGAATCTGATTTGCACATCATCCGGAATATCAAAAAGCGATGGTCTAGACATATAAATCTTTATATTATTCATAGTAAAAATGATTTTAAGCACATTCGGACCACATTCTTCTACATTCACCACCTTATCAGGATGCTTTACAATATTAAGTAATGTCTTGCAGCCAGAAGAGAGATTGCGTATAGTTCCCAATCCATACTTGGTTTCTATATGCTTGTCTGCTGTCAATTTTGCATCATCGACTTGCTTAATTAATGCAACTTCATTATCAGATATTTCTTCATTGCTTGTATTTAAGTTAAAGAATAAATCATTCTTGATAATCCAATCTTTTGAATCTATTTTTTCTGTGTATATATCAATCATTTTGGTTTGCTCCTTTAACATATCAATTTTACTTAAAAGCTTCAAAATCCAATTCTATCTGTTCATTACTGAAACGAGAATTGACGATATAATCAAAACTTGAACCTGAATCCGCAAAACTTATATTTCCATTGTACCAGTTTTACACTTAAAATTCAAGGCTGTGGACGTTTTTTATAACCCCCCACCACCTATCGTTCCAATTCCAAAACAAACAGAAAATTGATAATATACTTAAAAATGAGCCCATACACTTCACCCATGTTTTTCCTATAAACCCTAAATTTTGTTTTATCACAAGCACTTTGTTCATAAAACATTTTTCCCCTCCTTCTATGCTTCTCTTCTTACCTTTCAAAACAACTATCTATTCCTAGCATATCACATCATTTTACAAATTTCACCATCTTTCCATCGCAAATTTCGACAAAAAACGACAAATCTTATTACAAAATTATTTTTTCTGTAAACAAAAGAGACCATAAGATGTCGCTATTAAAAGTTCAAAATCCATCTTATGGTCTCTAATATTTTTATTCTATAACTTATTTGCACTGCCTATTCAAACTCCCCGCAGAGAAACTTATTATCCCTGTGAAAGCTTGATTTTTAAAGCTTTTAATGGCTATTATCATACCTTTTATCACAATAATTTTATATTTTCAAAAATTTAGGTATCATATGGGTATCACGCTTTTGAATAAGTCCTCTCCATATAATCATCAATAGCTTTGACGATATATTCTGGAACTGTTTCAAATTTCACCATATCCAAATAGTAAGCATAGTCATTTTCTATATGATAGCTTTCATTTATAAACTTCACTAATACATCTTCCTCTTTTATTTTCCTACTTGGATTCACTTCAAAAAGAGCTCTAAATAGTTGAATTTTCAAATAATCGTTCGTTTCCGCAAAATATAGCTCTACTAATTTCTCTTCATTATAAACATCCCTATATAATTCATCATAATCAAAGTTCTGTATCCATTTCTTAATTTCAGTGCACCCCTTTTGAATCTCTGCCTGTGGCATTTCTGAATTATTAACATACTTGCACTTATCTCGACCATGTATTAATGAAGATAAAACATCATATGCCTCCTTATAGTTTTCTATCCCATTATGTTCATAATATTTTCTCAAAAAAGCAATTCTATGCACAATTCCTAATGTATCATCTTTTATGTAAGCTGCCAATGCCTGTACTACAGGTTTTATATCCTGTTTATAATCTATAGATTTCTCAGTTAAAATTCCTTGATTATTTTTAATAAATTTAGAATTAAGAGCATCTTCTGGTAACTTACCTACTACTCCAAAATCAATAATTGGTTCAAAGTCATGTGTCAACATTAGTACTGTTTTTTTGTAAAAACTTCTTGGCAAAATACCACTCTGTTTAGAAAACATTCTGTGTATTATTGCATATTTCTTATTTGTATCAAATGATGAAATAGGATCATCTAAGACAATAAGTTTTGCATTTTCACTAATAGCATAAAACATAAATAATACTAAAGAAAAAGCATTACGCTCTCCCCAGCTTAAATGTTTCCTGATTTTATCAACTTCAACCAATTTCTTATTATGTATATATTGCAATGTCGCAATAGCTTGTCCATTTTCATCTAGATTAATTCCAACTTGATATGTTATACCTGCAGACTCAAGGAAATTATTTATATCTTTTTGTGATGTTGCAACAGTCTGCTTCAATACACTTTGTAGTTTTCCCATTGCAGCCTTTATATCAATTGCCTCTTTTCTCAACTCCTCAATAGAATTATTTATCTCATCAACTATTTCATAGAATCCTTCACTTGAGAAAAAATTAAAAATACTTTTTTCAAACTTCATATCTTCTAAAACTTTATCCATATCATTAATATTGGTTTTCTTAAACACATTTTTATCAAAATATGAAATTTTATTAAGCTGAGTTGAAATATGAACGTATTCGTTCATAAATGTTTTTAAAATCGCACTTATTGCACTTTCTTCTTTCTCTTCCTTAATACAGGCTATGATAGAATCAAACTTGTCATCTGGAATATATTTATGAAAATTCTCAAATAAGTCTAACATATTTTTCAAATTCTGAGCATCCGATTTCTTATATGTTTCTTTAAATGTTTGTTTTTCTTCTGTAAATCCAGCATTTAATTCATCTGAACAGTATGGACATATGCCTTTAGTATCAAATGCCTCTCCTCTTGATTTCCAATCTATCCAATTAATACAAATTTGATCATCAGATATAATCGGAGAGTACTTTTTAAGTCCATCTGGAATATTATACACATTATTTTTCTTAATAATAGCCTTGTAATTGGTATTATTTTTTAAATTTTTTCCAGCTGCATTAAGCTCTAATTTCCCAGCAAACGCTGCAATATCATTTTTCAACTGAATTATTGGCGGTTTCTCATCTATGTCCACTTTTAGCTTAAGAAGTCTGTTATCCAAATTTTGTCTTTTTTGTTCATAGTCTGAGGTTCTAATAAATACATCAAAGGCATTATCAATTACTGTACTTTCCTTGAAAACCATATTATTAACAAAATCTTCATTAAATACTCTAACACCTTGAATATCCCCATCAATACTAATTGCAGGTATAATTTCATCGTCACTTCCAAATGGCTTTAAATCGTCCATAGGCTTGCCTTGACTAAATAATGAAATTGCAGTTGATAATGTTGACTTACCAGTTCCATTCATTCCATATCTTATATTAAGTTTTTCTTCTTCTAAAGAAATTACTCCCTTAGAAATATTATTGCAATTTTCTATTGTTATTTTTATTTCTGACAATTTCTCTGCTCCTTTCCAATATAATCTTTCGTCAAATAATTTTGTCGTGCAATCCTGCAATATAAATTTTTTTCAATTCATTCTTAACTTTATCAACACTCATCCCACCAAAAATAGATAATGACAAATTATTCTGCATTAAATCATTAGAGAAACGTAGATTTTGTTGTACTAAGCCTAGCCAATATTGCACTCTCTCGACTTTATCTTCTATAACACTTCCCCAAAATTTTGTCATCTCTTCATCTGTCATATCAAATATTCTTAACTTAATTTCTTGTGCATTTTCTAATGCACGATACATCACAGCTGATACATATATTCCACTATCATCAATAAATTTATTCCCGCCGGCAGAGAAAATATCTCTTACATTTCCACACCATACAAAACAACTATATACAAGCCAAGGAGTGAAATTATGATAATCACCCTTGAATACTTCTGGAAACAATGCTATTCCTTCATTTAAATAAATATTCTTCTCTTCTTTTGACAAATCCGAAAATGCTGTTGTTTCACCTCCACTCCACCAAGTTGATTTTTGTGTTCTTAGCAATTTCCTTATTTTACGATTTAAATCATCGCCAGATAATTCCAATAAATCCTTAGCATCATTTCTAGTAAGATAATCTTCTCCCTCTTCTAAATCCATATTTAAATAAAATCTAGGACTATGTGTTACCTTTAAATCTGCTATACATTCTTCGTATCTTCGTAATCGTACTTCCGGTTTATCTCCTCCAAGTTTTGCCATCATTATATAGGTGTCTTCAATATCATTTTTCAAACTTTCATATATGCTTCCCCCAATTACTTCCCATTTTGAAGAATCAGTCTTTTTTACTTCAACACCTAATTTATCACCATCCGTTTTATCTTCAAGTATAAAATCCGGGAATTTCTGTGTACTATGCGTAATAGATTCTTTATCAAAGCCAGCCTCGATTAAGCTGTCATATACTACCTCCTCAAAATCTGTACCCGACATTTTAAATTTAGCAGCTTCTTGAGCTTTTTTCTCTTGAAGTTTTCTTTCTATATTTCCCTGCATACCATATAATTTTTCAATATATGCTAATAATCTTTTCTGTGACATATTACCCTCCAAAATACATAGTCCAATTATCTTGTAATCTTCTAGCAATATTAAATGCTAACAAAGGCGGAACAGCATTTCCAATTATTTTATATGCTTCAGACGCAGATACCGATGAATTTCCATCCTTTTTAGGAATTACAAATTCATAATCATCTGGAAATGTTTGAATTCTTGCACATTCTCTAACTGTAAGTCTTCTTTCCTCATTTCCTTCCTCTAATTCTTTTAAATAAACTCCCCCATGCTCCTTAGACAATCTTCTAAACTCAATATTTCCATGATGTTCTGATCGTATTGTAGGACCAATTCCTTCCAATTTAACTTCTTGCTGTCCCTGACAATGTTTACCCATATATTTTGCCTTAGAGTATTTCTGTTGACTGATATCTAGTGATTGTTTTGGCTCCTCTAATCCATAAAAAGCTTGTTTAACATTCACATAAGGGATTTCGTTTTCATTACAAAATTCTTCACTCAAATAATGCGTAGGAACAGGATACGGATCATATTGAGAACTTATAACCTTAGCACTTAACTGTTTTTTCGCTTCATCCATTAATTCCGATTTTTTAAATCCATAAAAGATAACTCTTTCCCTCCCTTGTGGTACTCCATAACAAGCAGCATTCAAAACCCTAGCTGGAACAACCAAATATCCTCCATTACAAACTGAAGAAAAATCATTTTCTATTATCTCTTTTGCATCATTCAAATTAGTTAACCCTTTTACATTTTCGGCAATAAACATTTTGGGTTTTGTAATGGCAATGACTTCTCTCATCCACATATATAAATGTCCTCGATTTTCAACTGTTGGTGCATTGATATCTATTTTTTTACCATTATGTCCCTTGTCTGTGTCAAATCCCATTCTTTTCCCCGAAACCGAGAAATCCTGACAAGGAAATCCCCCTGTTACAATATCAATTCCTTCTGGGAAAATATTAATTTTATTTTCTTTTTGGAGTTTTACTAAATCAACAATACTATCCAAGTAATATGATGAAGTCTCTAATCCTCTTTTTCCAAAATAATTACTCCACGCTGCTTTTGCCTCTGGTTTAATATCATTTGCAAACACTGTATGAAATTTATTTCTTGGAAGCCTTACCCAGCCATCTTTGCTTTTCTTAATTTTCCAGTCTTTATGCATATTCATATTAACAGATTTTTCTAGTACTTCAAAGTCTCCTTCAAATCCTAAATCCATTCCGCCACAACCTGAAAAAAGTGACAAAACATTTAGCACTTTATTTTCTTCACTTTTAACACCGGACTTTATCCTTTCAGGTTTTTTTGCTCCACACGGAATAAACCATATTCCACTTTGTTTTTTTGCCCCTTTTATTCTGTTTTCATTACATAATATTTGAATCCTTCTTGGTGAAACATTCCATCTTTCTGCTGTTTCTGCTACTGAAATATATTTTTCCATTTCGTTCATCCTTTCTCTTATATTCTATTCGTTTGTGCGAACTTTGTCAAGAATTATTTACCTTTTTTGATCATTAATATGAGTGAATATTTTCCCCACATTCCCCAAAAACCTTTCCAACAAATTAACCCCATCAATTGCAAACTGCTTCATAAACTCATATACCTTCTCCAGCAGCTCTTTCAAAGTTATATTTTCCTCTCTAAGCTTATGGTTCTCATACATCACATCAATAAGCTTATCCCTAACATCATCTGTTCCACCCTGTTTAAACAGATCATATACACTCTCTGCAACTTTTGTTTTCTCAATCAGTTCACTTTCCTTAGAAGAAAGCCATTCCAGATTATTCTTTTTATCCGTAATTATATCCTCATATTTTGCATATTCCGTTTCTGCTGCATTAATACTACTTCTAACTATTTCCAATCTGTCCTCATCAGCTGCTATAACAGCCAGATTTCTGCTATGGCATTGTTCCTGTAAAGCAATCTGATATGATATACTTGCATTATTACTTCTAAGTTTAGTATTTTTCTCCTGTTCCTCATTGTTCTGCTCCTTTATATCCGCAAGTTCAATTGATACAGGATGTACAGAAAAGCAATCCCGGGATTGGAGAAAAAGCAATTCTCATGGATGAGATCTATTATTAATACCAGAGGAACCATCGCATAAGCATAGTGTGTAGAACAAAGGAATTAAAAAGTATAGAAATATAAGGAAGGATGTAGTATAATAAACTGAGTTAAAAATCTTGAAATTATCAAAGGGCTAGTCTGCTTATATTTATCCGAAAAACAATTTACGCTATCTTTTCACAAAAAAACATTTGATTTTTGTACTAATAGTGTTATACTTTGTGTGTATACACTCTTTACACTATAATTTTGTACATAAAAATCAGTGATTAAACTTTTTAAAGAGTAGTTAAATACATGAGAATTTCGCCAGCCAAGCAGACTGTTTGATTAGGGGCTTTAGATTGTATCTAATTATAATACAAAAGAATTGGTAAATTAATCCGAATTAATTGTTTCTGGCATTCCTAACCAGGAACTTGGTAACAGATATACTGATACCCTGATACTATTAACCATTACCCACAACATCGGAATACTACCTTAAAGAACAAATTTTCCACTAATTCCAACAGCTCTCGGATAAATAGCACACTGTTTCATTAAGTCCTGATAACAACTAGTTAGGGATTCAAGATATGAATGAAGATAAGGAACCAAAAACTGCTGAATTGTTTAACCCCCTATTTCCTGAATTCTCTTACATAAAGATGAAAAGGAAGCCAAATCCAAAAACTCTTTTCGAAAAATATACTCAGCACATTAAAAGGCAAAGGAGCTAATATATATGAATACAAATTACGAAACCTTTAAAAAAAATAATAGACTAAAATTATTCGGACATGAAGACGCCGGAAAAGAAGATGCATCGAGATTGACATCTTACTACTACAAAACCATACAATACGAAGATGTTATATCTGACATAAAATTACAAATAGTAACTGGCGAAAAAGGAACAGGAAAATCTGCTCTTTTAAAAATGGCATTTATTGAAACTGCCGATACAGATGTTGTTCCAATATGGATTAGATTAGATGACTTATCAGAATTATATTCAGAGATTTTAAATTCCGAAAATTTATACCAACTTAAAACATTATGGAAACGTTCTATAAGCAAACTTGTCATCATTAGCCTTGCCTCACATATGAGTTTTGCAATGAGCGAAGACTATGAAAAAGCATTACAATGGGCTTATGATACAGGATACTCAACAAGAGATTTTATTTCGCGTTCCGCAAAGATTCTCAAGCCCATGTATGATAAATATATATCTTTAGATAATGAAGCTGATTCTTGTGGAGAACATCATACCCTACAAAGAATGATTGCCAATAAAAAAATTCGTCTTTTTTTTGATGATTTCGACTTAGATTGGCAAGGAAAATCCTCTGATATACTAAAAATAAAAAGCCTGCTCTTGTCCTTAAGTGATATTACTAGCGATATGGATGGGCTTTCTGTTCGCATAGCCTTACGTACCGACGTATATGAAATGATACGAAATGAAGAGTTTTCTGATAAATTTGAAAGTTCATTAATAAAATGTCAATGGAACAATCAAGAAATCATGAAAACATTAGCCAAACGAATTTGCGCATACTTCGATGTACCTTTTGATGAAATAACTACATCAGACCCCAAAACATTGCAATACAACATCGTTAAATATTTAAATTTTATTTTTGTTCCGTATTTTGACGAGAGCACTCGGGTTTGGGCAAAAGCTCCGACACATCGTGTAATATACTCATTAATCCGTCGTAAACCAAGAGATATGGTAAAATTATGTCATAGTATTGCAGAAGAAGCATATCGAAAAAAACTTACCATCATAGACTCTTCTTGCTTTTTAGCAATATTGGAAACATATTCTCAAGAACGACTAAAAGATTTAGTCAACGAATATGTAAATCAACTTCCTAAACTACAAGATTTACTAATTCGAATGGCTCCAACACAAAAAGAATTTCAAAGTAAAACTGTTGAACGATATGTTTATTCAACCGCAGAACTACATAACAAGATAAAAAACATACAACAGAATATGAATATAAGCATATTTCAAGCAAATCGTGAAAATTTATGTCCCGCTGATTTTCATCAAATAGCTCATTTTTTATACAAAATTGGATTTATAACTGGTCGGAAACGCAACGAATCTGGAAAAATCGACCGTGTCTATTATGATGAAGCGAAATATTTGTTAAATGCAAATGTAGGTGATCGTGGCTACTCCTGGGAAATTCACCCAGCATATCGTGGTGCACTTGCCATTGGAACAAATGACAATTGGGAGGCAACACTCAATATGGAAGATGAAGTTTAAATCAGACATCTTGAGACTGTTTCAAGTTTTGTGTAAAATCAAAAAACTGATATAAGATTTGTTGATAGTTACTAAGAGCAGAGACCAGTTTTTTGGGAGCCTGTGAAAAAATTTCTGTAAATTAGACAATATACGGGTCTTCTATGATAAAATATTAAATCATAGGAGGCCTTTTATTATGGCAAACAGAAAAAAACAAGTTTACAAACCAAAACCAATGACTGAGGGAAAGAGAAATCTGATTCAAGGATTGCTTCAGGAGTATGATATTCAGTCCGCTGACGATATTCAGGAAGCATTAAAGGATCTTCTGTCCGGAACGATTCAAGATATGCTTGAAACAGAAATGGATAGTCATCTTGGTTATGATCGCTACGAAAGATCCAGCGAGCCAAACTACCGAAACGGCACAAAGCCAAAAACTGTTCGTAGCAAGTATGGGGAGTTCGAGGTCGATGTTCCTCAGGATCGACAGAGCTCCTTTGAATCTCAGGTGCTTCCAAAGCGTCAGAAAGACATTTCTTTGATTGATGACAAGATCATTTCTATGTATGCAAAAGGAATGACCACACGACAGATTTCAGAAACGATAGAGGATATTTATGGCTTTGAAGTAAGCGAAGGAATGGTATCTGATATTACAGATAAGCTTCTTCCTAAAATTGAAGAATGGCAAAATTGTCCTTTATCTGCGGTATATCCTATCGTTTTCATTGATGCTGTACACTTCTCTGTCCGTGATGATGGAGTAATTAGAAAACTTGCCGCATATGTTGTTCTCGGTATCAACGAAGATGGCATGAAAGAAGTTTTAAGTATTGTTGTTGGAGAAAATGAAAGCAGTAAATATTGGTTGTCCGTATTGAACAGTCTGAAAAATTGCGGAGTCCAGGACATTCTCATTCTCTGCTCTGATGGATTAACGGGAATCAAAGATGCAATCTCTACCGCATTTCCAAAAACAGAGCAGCAGCGTTGCATAGTGCATATGGTAAGAAATACACTCAAATACGTTGCAAACAAGGATATGAAGGCTTTTGCTAAAGATTTAAAAACAATCTATACAGCTGCCGATGAAGAAACTGCCAGAAGGCAGTTAAAAACCGTTACAGAAAAATGGTCGGGACAATATCCGAGTGCCATGAACCGCTGGCATGATAACTGGGATGCAATTTCCCCGATTTTCAAATTTTCCAAAGAGGTCCGTACTGCTTTTTATACCACAAATGCCATTGAATCGCTGAATTCATGCTATCGCAGACTAAACAAGCAGAGAAGCGTATTCCCGAGTTCCCAGGCGCTAATGAAAGCGCTATACCTAGGAACTTTTGAGATAGCCAAAAAGTGGACAATGCCAATCCGCAACTGGGGCAAAGTTCGTGGCGAACTCGAGATTATGTACCCTGAGCGAATGACAATATAGCAATAAAAGCTGAATGGTCAAGAGTAAATACACACCCAGATTTTCTGGGTGTTCTTGACATACCAGTTTATTTTTGTTATAAAATATACAATGGCTTAACCACAGAAACCTGCTGTTAAGCCGTATCAATTATCATAGAAGATCTGAATTTACAGAAAGAATTTCACAACGTCGCTCGTTTTTCTGTAAATTCCATAACAGGCGGTCTTTTTGCTGCATCAGCCGTCTATCTGATTGCATCACTATTTGGTATCGTGCTAAGTCTTACGCAAAACTATCTGATAGCACTTGTAGGAACTGCCGCACTTGCGCTATTCCTTGCATTTAAGTTAGATGATTTGATTGCATCTGTTTCATGGCTTACAGATGAACGGATGATGTATATACTTGGTGGCTTTGCCACATTATGTTTCATTCGTGATATTATCATCATTAAAAACTCTTTGTTTGGCGCATCAGCCAAGACATCTGAAGAAGCACAATCTACGTCAGAACCGAACACTGATGAAAATACGGAAAAACCAATAAGAAGCATACAAGAAATTTGCAAAGAAAATCCCCAAATGATGATGGAACTCTCTAAACATCTTGAAAAGCGTAACGGACACAAACCCACCTACGAAGAACTCGTCGAATATGTAGACAAGAGGGCGTTCCACTTATTAAGCGATAATCAAGTAGAACATGAGACGCAAGCCACTATAGAACAGGCAAGAAAAAAAGCCCGTCAACAAATGAACAGGCAATGACCCCCTCTCAAAACGCCTTAACGCTTTTATTAAGGCGTTTTTTCACTTCATCTATTTAATACACCCGCTTTAATTAAAACTACTTTAACAAGCGTTACGCCTCATGTAATAACAGCCGTCAAATCAATACGGATTGTCCGACTTGTCACGCACAAACTCATCATACACCGCCAGTAATTCCGTATATTCTTCAATCAACATTTCTATGTCCATAGATGTAACTTGCCTCCTGCCATTTACAGCATGGGCAATCTCATTAATTCTATTTCCAATTTCATTTAGCTTTTGACATATTTTCTCTGCAAAATCAGCAAAATAATGAGCGCGTTCTCCTGCGGGCGCAAACAAAATCACATTTCGCAAGTAATCTGATTTTGTCATGTTCGCTTCATCCTTTTTTGCTTCAAGTAAAGCATCCTCATTTTCGTGTAAACGCATGCTAAAATAGTGTTTTCGTATTCTATTATCCGTCCCCATATGTCTATCGCTCCTTGCATACCCCAATACTCAATTTACTTCCCCTTTTCCATGTATAAATTCATAAAAAGCAGACAGTAACTCCATGTAGTTATCCTTTAATCTTGAAAAGTCAATTTCCTCTATATTGGAACTATCGTTTGCGCGAACGGCAATCTGATTTATGTTGTTTCCTATTTTGTCAATTTCATATTGTAACTTTCCTGCATCTTCTGCCGTAAAATTTGTTTTTTCATACGCACTCCCTTGTAAAATTACATTCTTCAAAAATCTTGCCTTTGACATATTAGCTTCTTTTGCTTTTGCCTGTAAAACTTCTGCTTCCTCGGGCAATAAGCGTACGCCAACTATTCTTTCTTTTGGTCGATTATTTTCACTCATATTATATTATCCCCTCCAATTTTTGCTCATATTTTATCACGGTGATAACAGTATAATTTACATGGTAAAGTAACTTTAAATTCATCGCTAAAGTAGACTACCAAAGCAGGGGGTTTAGGGGGTGCAACCCCACTGGCAAGTGGAAAATGTGGCATTACATTTTCCTATGCTTGCTAGGGACTAACAAGTGGGAATTTTCGACACCATATGGCGTTACATTTCCCCCTGCTTGCTAATATTGAATTTGAAACATATCCCGCCCTTTTCTTTTTCCTTTACTGCTTATTTTTCAAGCGATAAAAGAAAAAAATCACCTGCGGTCGTGTCAGCCGTGACAACCGTGACGGCTATATCTACGACCGTCACGGCTGTCACAGTCGTCACGCTTTCTTTTCACATAAAGAAAGTTTTATATATCTTCCACTATGGTTACGTCCTTTTTCATAACAAATTTGATATTCTTCAAATAGTTTTCCCGCTCTTACATTCAACATCATAGAAAGTGCGTTAGGTTGGATATCTCCTGCCATTATTTTTGCAAGTTCCGTAGGCGTACCGCTCCACTCTCCATTATTAGAAGTAATAAAATCTGCGATTTTTTCAAGCAATGGGTCGGGCTTTTCTTTCCACAATTCACTCTCGCTTTTTTCAAACTGCCATATCAGCCGTTCTTCATCACGCTTCAAATATATTCTTTGGTCTGTTTGGTCTCGCCCTGTTATATCCAAAATTGCCTTATTGCTTGTACGTTTTTCCTTGTGGAGTATCATAGAACAGTCTGCCGCCCCCATAAGCCCGTTTGTTCCCGAAATCATATCAAAAGCATCATCTGATTGCTGTTTACGTGTATGATGAACAACCATGATACAATACACACATCATTTCTATCCGCAATTTCTTTTAGCTTACTTACAGTGTCATAATCCTTGGCATAACTTAATGTATCGCTTTCATTTCCTCTTACTTTCTGCAATGTATCAATGATAATCAGCCCTGTGTTCCTATGTTCTTTTAAAAACAATTCAATTTCATTTTCCAACTGTCCCGACAATGCAATTTTTTCAGTAGAAAAAAACAAATTATCCGACACTTTCTCTACGCCAAACATTTGATATAATCGCTGTTGTATTCTACGGTTATCATCTTCTAATGCCAAATACAAAACCGTGGCTTTTTTCACTTCATAACTCCAAAGTGGTAATCCCATACTAACATGATACGCCAACTGCATCATAAAATAAGATTTGCCAATTTTCGGTGCGCCAACAAATAAATATGCCCCCGCATATATCATTCCTTTTACAATAGGACGACGGCTTTGATAAACCAAATCGAATATTTCTTCCATTGATTTCGGGTTTAACCCGTTTACTTTTTCATTTTTAACTTGATTTAAGATTGTTTCCCTTTCGTTTCTACTCATTTCAGTCCTCCATATTTTTGTTGCAATCGGATAACTGCCATGATAATATACAGTTGTAAAGAAAATATCTATCACAGCAGAAAAGTCTTTGTATTTGCAGATACAAGGGCTTTTATTTTTCCGTAAGAACGTCCTCTGTTGTTACTGTCGTTTCTGTTTCACTCTTTTTCATCAAATCTATAAGCTCTGTCAGAAGTGCTTTACACTCCGTTAACGGCTCATATAAGGCATCCTCGTCCTGTTGTGGTATTTCGTCCAACCGCTCTCTTAAACGGCGAATTTCAAGACTTAATCGGTCACTTTGATACTTTCCAACCACAATATTTAATTCTTGATGAAGCAGTGATTGAATATAAAACTGTCCTTTCGGCATACCACTTACAGCAATACGCGCTTCTATCTGCCGTCGTTCCTCTGCTGTTGCCCTAAAACATACTGTTTGATTTCGTATCCTATTTTTATCTAATCCACTCATTGCAGTCCCTCTCTATACTGTGCATCAAGCCTATCCGCAAGCTGTTCCTGTTTATTCGGATACAAATGAGAATAGGTATTCAATGTTGTTTCAATTTTCTCGTGTCCCAACCGATTCGCTATTTCTAACGGCGAAAACCCAAGTTCTACAAGCATTGAGGCATGGCTATGTCGTATGTCATGTATCCGAATACGTTTTACACCGCTTTGCTTAATACCTCGTTGCATTTCATGCTCCAAATAGTATTTCGTGATAGGAAACAGCCTATCCTCTTTCTCCACTCCATACATACTGTTCACATAATCCTGCAAATCAATAACAAGAAACTGCGGAATCGTGATACTTCGCTTACTTCTTGGGGTTTTAGGTTCTGTTATAACATCTCTTCCACTCATGCGCTGATATGATTTTGTAATACTAATTGTTCTTTTTTCAAAATCTACATCTCCTACGTTAAGCGCAAGCAGTTCTCCTAATCTCATTCCCGTCCAAAATAATGTCATAAATGCCATGTAAGATTGTTGCTTGTTCATCACAGTATCTACAAACTTATCAAATTCTTCCTTTGTCCAAAACTGCATTTCATCCGCTTTTCCTTTTCCAATACTCCCTGCTTTTCTACATGGATTATTAGGCAAATCATAATACTTAACCGCATAATTAAATAATGCCGAAACTTGATTGTTAATTGTTCTTAGATAGGTAGGTGCATACCCCTGCTGTATCAACTTATTCTGCCACTTGCGAATATCTGCGGCTTTGATTTCATTCATTTTCATCTTTCCAAAAAACGGAAGTACCTTTAAGTCAATGATATACTTCTTTGTCCTCATGGTATGCTCTCGTAACCGTGTCTCCATATCCGCATAATAAATCTTTAAAAAATCCTCAAACATCATATTAAAATCCGCCTGCTGTGTCACAAGAAATGTCTGCAACCACTCTTCGGCTTCTCGCTTTGTATTAAATCCACGTTTTGTGGATTTCTTTCTATTTCCTTGCCAATCAGTATAGCGATACTGTATAAGCCATTTGCCCGTTTTAGGGTCTTTTTCTGCTTTTGCTGCCAATTTGTCATTTCTCCTTTACCGCTAATTTGATGTTCCAAAACCATACCACTTCTTCTCCAAGTAGCGACGTGGACACTTCCCGGCTACAGTAATATAGCCATCCTTTGCAAGTTCGCTGTTTAACTGCCGGATAATCTTGTAAGCCTGCCCCATTGAAATTCCCAGTGTTTCTGCAAGTTCAGAAGCTGTAATGTAAGTTTTCTCTTGTGTGTTCATATTTCCCCCCCTTTCTCTCCATCTTAATGTTAAGCATTTTTACTTAACATTAAATCGTATTATATGTCGTTTTCTCTGTTTTGTCAATTAAGTATATTTGCTTTATTTTAAACATTATGGTACTATTATTAAAAATGTACATAGGTTGTACAGTGTATTAATAACAAATTTAAATAGGTGAATGAATATGCAAGTAGGAAAACGTCTAAAGAAAATACGCGAATTTCGCCACATGACCCAAAAAGAATTAGGGATGGCTTTAGGATATCCTCAAAAAAGTGCTGCCGTCCGTATAGCACAATATGAAAATTGCACCGTAGCCCCTAAAGAAGAGACTGCTATAGCTATTGCAAAAATATTAAAATGCAACTATATCAACATTTATGATAGTGATGATTTAAGTGAAGCCGAACGCATTATGTTAGATTTTTTCTGGTTAGAAGAGGAAGTCAGCGGCTCGTTATATATCTTCCAGTTACAGAAATATAACGATAAATCTGATAATCGGATTGCCTACGGCATGTACAATAATTATCAATATGATGGTATATTTCCACCTGTAGCAATCGCACTGAATTATAACAAAATTAACGACTTTATGAGGGAATGGGCAATACGATTTCAAGAATTGACAAATAAGGAAATTACGCAAGGAGAATATTTTGAATGGAAACTAAATTGGCCTTTCACCTGTGATGACGGTGGGAGGTTTGAACCATCTATTCATTGGAGAAATAACGATAGCTAATCAAGAATCTAATAAAACTATATATCATAAATTAACGCAAAGGAATAATGTATATGGACAAACTGCAATTTGATAGCTTTTACAAATTTCTAGTATCAATTGGAATAATACTGATTATTACTCCAGTTTTCTTACTTCACTATTTAATATCCGGTTCTTATGATATTGTAATAACCGAAGCAGAATTTTCTTCACTCTCTTCAATATCAAAAGAACTAATAGAGCACAAAATGATATGTTTAAACTTTGTTTATCAAATTTTACCTATATTTTGCATTATACTAATAATCATAGGATTATTTCTCTTTATATTAGGTTGTTACAAATGGAACACAATACAACAATCCGCTCAAAACAAATTAACAGATTTAGATATAAAAGAAAAACAGATAAATATAGAAAAAATGTCAGCTACCGAAATTGCTGAGAAAATGGTTTCAGAGAATATTGAAGTAGCTTCTGAAAACGAGGTAAATTCTTCAATTACTGCTTCCATTCGTTCATCTACATCTGCAACAATTAAGAAAGCTTTTGAAATTGAAAACAAATATTACACATACATTTCACATAAATTAGGTAAAAGATATCTATATCACCAAAATGTACGAATACACACTGAAGAATATGATATCATCGCTGAATCAACTACTTCTTCTCCCGATTTATTGTATGAGATAAAATATTGGTCACACCATGCGACCGCCGTAAGGTTATCATCGCTTTGTCAACAAATGAAAAAAAAGGGAGAAATCTACAAAGAAAATACTAATAGAGATTACCGAATAAAAATAATCATAGTAACAACTGAGGAAGAATTAGTTAAACTAAAACATCAAATTCAACAATATGATTTTCAAACTAATAATCCCTTATTTGATTTAGAATTGTTTACAGAAAATTCTCTTCCACAATAGATTGTACTCATTTTGCACTCAAACTACATAAAGGAACGCCAGAAATCCGCATAAACACTGGATTTCCGGCGTTATTTTATTTATTCAAACTCTATCGTTCCGGGTGGCTTGCTGGTCAGATCGTACATTACGCGGTTGACCCCTTTCACCTCGTTTATGATTCGGTTCATTACCTTTTGGAGTACCTCGAATGGAATTTCGGAGCACTCGGCGGTCATGAAGTCGGTTGTGTTTACGGCGCGGAGAGCTACGGCGTAGTCATAGGTACGTTCGTCACCCATAACACCGACGCTGCGCATATTGGTAAGGGCTGCGAAGTACTGGCCGAGGCCTTCGATGCCGGCTTTGGCGATCTCGTCGCGGTAGATGTAGTCGGCGTCTTGAACGATGCGGACTTTTTCTGCCGTTACTTCGCCGACGATACGGATTCCAAGGCCCGGGCCCGGGAATGGCTGGCGGCTTACCAGATATTCCGGGATGCCGAGTTCACGGCCGGCTTTACGAACTTCGTCCTTGAAAAGGAGACGGAGAGGTTCGATGATTTCTTTGAAATCAACGCAGTCCGGGAGACCACCGACATTGTGGTGGGACTTGATGACTGCGGATTTACCGAGACCGGATTCAATCACGTCCGGGTAAATCGTTCCCTGTACTAAGAAATCGACAGCTCCGATTTTCTTTGCTTCCTCTTCGAAAACTCGGATAAATTCTTCGCCGATGATTTTACGTTTTGCTTCCGGTTCACTGACACCGGCAAGTTTTTCATAGAAACGTTCCTGGCAGTTGACGCGGATAAAATTCAGGTCGTATGGACCGTCCGGGCCGAATACAGCTTCGACTTCATCGCCTTCATTTTTGCGCAGAAGTCCCTGATCAACAAAGACGCAAGTCAGCTGTTTGCCGATTGCCTTTGAGAGAAGGACTGCTGCCACGGAAGAGTCGACACCACCGGAAAGGGCACAGAGCACTTTGCCGTCGCCGACCTTTTCACGGATGGAACGGATGGTATCTTCTACGAAAGAAGACATTTTCCAGTCACCGCTGCAGCCGCAGACTTTGTATACAAAATTGGAAAGCATCTTCACACCTTCCTGAGTATGAAGAACTTCGGGATGAAATTGCGTTGCATAAAGTTTTTTCTCAGGCATTTCCATCGCTGCTACCGGGCAGACAGGCGTCGTCGCACTGATAGTAAAGCCTTCCGGTTCCTTTGCAATATAATCGGTGTGGCTCATCCAGCAGATTGTCTTTTCTTCGACATCGCCAAATAAAAGAGACGACTTGTCCACTTTGACTTCTGTCTTTCCGTATTCGCTGACAGGTGCTGTCTCCACTGTTCCACCGAGCGTATATGCCATCAACTGGGAACCATAGCAGATTCCGAGAATCGGGATACCAAGTTCAAAAATTTCTTTCTGATAACGTGGGGATTCTTCTGCATATACACTGTTTGGTCCACCGGTAAATATAATCCCTTTCGGGTTCATTTCCTTGATCTTATCGATTCCAAGGGTGTACGGATGCACTTCGCAGTATACATGACACTCTCGGACACGTCTGGCAATCAGCTGATTATACTGGCCGCCAAAATCAAGCACAATAACGAGTTCTTTATTCAACGTTATTTCCTCCTTCTGATCATTGCTTGTTTCATATATTTAAAAATTATAACATTTTTCACACACTTTGTCTACTGAAAAAGCTATGTTCAGGTGCTTTCGGATATGAAAACAGCAATACAAAAAACTCTGCCCGCAGCCGGTAGATTATTTGCCGCAGGCAGAGCCGTTTATTCTATTCCGAATGCCCGATAACAGGGCACCCATTGATTCCCTTTATTGCCATGTAAGATAGTCTACATAAGCATCCCATGTACCATTGTCCTCAGAGCATACCAGTTTAATCTCCTGGTTTCCTGTTCCATGACTTACATTATTGATCGTGTATACGGCAGGATAACTTCCGCCATAGTAAAAAGTACCTTTCTTTGTACCGCCGATGTACAAATCAACTTTTGCCATTTTATCGTTGTTCGAACAGCCACGAAGAGAGAAACTGTGTGTGCCGTAAGCAAAATACTGGGTAAATTTGCAATTATCCCCATTTGCATAAAGAGCTGCTCCACTAAATGGAGAATTGATCCTTCCGGCATAACTGCCTCCAAGTGTCATGCTTTCGCACTCTTTCCTGTTCGTACTTGAACTTGTGCTTCCCGAACTGCCTGAGCCGGAGTTTCCGGAACTGCTCGATCCGCCGGAACTTCCGCCGATGGTCATATTATTCTTATACACATTGGCACTTCCGCTGCTCTGATATCCTTCGATATTCAAAGCCGCTTCATAGATCTTTCCGAGGCTCATGCCTTTGTTCGCCCAAGCTTTAAAATGTTCTGTCACAGAAATCGTTCCGCTCGTACGTTTGCTTGTACGTACACTCCAATACTGTTTGAAGGTCGTGTTTCCTTCGATGGATGGCTGATTTACACGAGTTGTCTCGTACACATCATACGTTCCGCCATCTACGTAAATCTGTCCTTTGGAAGTTCCTCCCGGTGGACGCCAGGTTCCCCAGCTGTCTACGATGTAGAATTCCACAAGCGGACTCTTTGACCAGCCATATACACAGAGGTAAGAGTTTCCGTTTGGCTGGTAGTTGCAGCCGTAGTCAATCGTGATATTGCCAAGCTGCGAATACGTCTTGGTCGCGTCGAATTTCTTTCCTTTACGGAATAACGCATTTCCAATGTTGCTCCACTGGCAGCTGAAGGTTCCCCCTCCATTCAGGGTCATGCTTGTGGTCCCATAATCTTTCCACAATTCATAATTGTACCCATCCTGCGTACCAGTCTGGTTGTTGTAGATTGTTGTCGCTGCCTCAATCGTCACTGTCGGCACCACTAACGTAAGACACATCAGCAAAGCTACAATCCCCATAAGTTTTTTGTGTTGCATCTAGCAACCTCCTTTCTCCATTTCCAGAATAACATATTTTTGCCATAAAGTATAGGTGTTATTTTTACCTTCTTAATAACTTTTTTATTATATCTTTATAATGTCCACATTATAAGTTCCTCCTATTTTACCAAAAGTCAAACAAATTCGACTTTGGCTTATGTGGTTTACTCGGTACAACAATGGATTGCTCCACCTTATTTTGCCTTTCTTCCCCACTCTTCTTTTTGTTCTTCTTATTTCGTTTCTGTTTTGTCTTTTTCGTCTTCCCGGGTGTTTGCTCCGGCGTATTTATCGGGACCTCTTCTAAAACCACCCTGCTTACAGCCTCCTCCGTTATCGCTGGCGCACTTGCCACACTCACTTGAATCGCTCCCGGCGATACAGGTGACGACACAACCCTTTCCACATCTGCCGTTTCTGTCAAAAAGGATTGCTTTTCCGCCACCAAAACTTCTTTCTCTTTCGGAAGCAGACTTTTCCATGCTGCTATCGCAAAGATCAGCGCAGTGACAGCTAATAAAGCTTGTTTTTTCGTAAGCACAATCCTCTCCTTTCTTCCCCGCGGGAGAATCGAAAGAAGTTCCTCCAAAGACACCCTGTTTTCTGTATTCTTTTCCAAACATCGCAATATCATCTGCTCTGCTTCGGCCGGCAGTTCCACCCCCAGTTCTGACGGGGCACGCAGGGATGATGTCTGAGGGCATAATCCTGTCAGCATCTCAGTCCAGAGACTCCCCACAGAATAGATGACATCTTCTTTCTGCACAATGTCCGTAAATATGACCTCTGTTTTATTCTGCTTTTTTAAGAGCACTATGCTTTCTTTGGAAATTTGAGGCAGATATCCCTTCGGTGGCTGCATTTGCAGTAAGGTTTCCACAATTGCGCGTAGGATGGGTACACTTTCGGCATAAGACAGTTTTCCGCCGGCATGCCGGATCTGCTCAGAAAGCCTCCCGCCATCTGATTTTTCTAAAACAACATAAATCGTATTATTTTCCGAAAACAGGCGCACTGCTTCCGGGAACCCCTTTGTTTTCTTACCGGCGGCAATCTGTCGGTAGGCCTGCGCAAACCATTCCTTTGACTGCTCAAAGACAGATTGGTTTCGTGCTCCACGCACGATGACTGTTTGCCCGTCTGCCCCCCTGCTGCAGTAATTTGACGGATAAAATTCCTTTACCCGGTATTCTTTCTTTTCCTCTCGGTCGTATACTTCATAATCCCGTTCTACTTGTGTCGTATGTGTGGCTTTTCTTACTTCATAGCGTCCCTGTAATATCATGTTTTCCGTCAGACTATCCCTTTGAATCATCATGTGCATTTCCCCTTCTTTTATAATTGTAAGCCTATCATACGAGGGAAGCCGGCTATTGTCAAGATATCGTTTTTCGGACAAAAAAATCGAGACACGGACCGCGATGATCCATGCCTCGAAGCAAGACTATTTTCAACAGATCTTATTTTACTGAAAATGCATCTTCCAAAAATACAATATAACCTTTTTTCGTCTCATAGACATCTGCCTTGCTGACGATCTCCCAAGGAGCGTGCATATTGAGAACGGCGACACCGCAGTCAATCACTTCCATACCATAAAGTGCCATAATATAAGCAATTGTTCCGCCTCCACCAACATCTACTTTTCCAAGTTCTGCCGTCTGGTATGCGACATTTCTCTCATCCAGGATACGGCGGATGCCTGCGATATATTCGGCATTCGCATCATTGCTTCCGGATTTTCCGCGGGAACCGGTAAATTTGTTAAATACCATTCCTTTTCCAAAATAAGCAGCATTTTTCGGCTCGTAAGCTGACTTAAATGTCGGATCGAAGGCAGCACTTACATCCGAAGAGAGCATTTTCGAATTTGCAAGACAACGGCGGACAGCGAGATCGCTGTATTCACCCATGCAGGCAAGAATCTCAGCCACCGTATTTTCAAAGGTTTTCGACTGCATTCCGGTCGCTCCGACGCTTCCAATTTCTTCCTTATCTACAAGGAGACAACATGTCGTATATTCCGTGCCTTCGACCTCGAGCATTGCTTTCAGAGACGTAAATGCACAGACACGGTCGTCCTGTCCGTAACCCATGATCATGCTGGTATCAATACCGGCTTCACGCGCTTCTCCTGCCGGCACGATTTCCAATTCTGCCGACAAAAAGTCTTCTTCTTCCATGTCATATTTTTCTTTTAAAAGTGCAAGAACACTTTCTTTTACCGCTTCTTTTTCTTTGCCTTTGAGTGGCTTGCTTCCAAATAACAGATCCAGTTCTTCTCCCTCGATCACTTTATTTGCCTTCTTTTCCATGCGGTCCGCAGAAAGATGAATCAAAAGGTCTGTCACGCAAAATACCGGATCCTCTTTATCCTCTCCGATTTTGACATCGACAACCGTTCCGTCTTTTTTCGCGATCACACCGTGGATGGCAAGCGGCAATGTCACCCATTGATATTTTTTGATTCCACCATAATAATGGGTGTCAAGATAAGCAAAACCGCCCTCTTCGTACAACGGATTCTGTTTAATATCCAAACGTGGGGAGTCAATGTGCGCGCCAAGGATTGCCATTCCTTCTTCCAACGGTTTCTTTCCGATCTGGAAAAGAGAGATCATTTTTTTCATGCCGACAGCGTACACTTTGTCTCCTGCCTTCAACGTCTCTTTTTGGGCAATAACCTCTTTTAAGTTGCGGTATCCTGCCTCTTCTGCCATTTTCACAGCCAGTTTCACGCATTCGCGCTCGGTTTTTCCCTCATTCAAAAATGTGCGGTATTCCTGATTTAACGCATCCACTTTTTTCAATTCTTCTGTTTCATATCCATTCCATGCATTTTCGCGTTCCATGTTCATTCCTCCATTTATTCATCAAATTCGGCTATCACATAATAGCCTTTTTCATTTTCAACTACATCTTTTACCACACCTTCGCGGTTTTTCAGCCGGTCGGAAAATGCGATATTTCCTGACATGGCAACCGCCGGTATGATAGTATAATAATACGCACTCGGCAGTACACCTTCTGTCACCCGGATTTTTTCACCCGGTTTGACAAGGCCTTCCCGCTCCATTTTAAATTCCATTTCTCTCATACGACCGCTTCCTTTTATTCATAGTAAATTTGTTTTAAAAACAGTCCGCATGCCGGCGCTGTCTCGCCTGCATACCGGCGTTCTTTTTTCTCCAAAATCGTCGGGATGTCATCCGCTTTTCGCAATCCCATGCCGACTTCCACAAGAGTTCCGACGAGAATACGCACCATATTGTACAAAAATCCATTGCCGGTAATCTCTATGACAATTTCGTTTTTTGTCTCATAGATTTCCAAAAGCCGGATTGTGCGGATGGTCGATTTTTTCTTTGCTGCCTTGGTACAAAAACCGCGGAAATCATGACTTCCAAGTACATGTCCCGCTGCTTCCCGCATGGCTTCGATGTCAAGCGGTTCCGTCATCTGCCACGCGTATTTTCGCGCAAAGACATCGTATGTACCATATGGGATCAAATGATATTCGTAGGTTTTTCCCGTCGCATTAAGCCGGCTGTGAAACCGCTCACCCGCCGCCACTACACCGGTAACGGCGATGTCTTCCGGCAAATATTGATTGATATATTTTTGAAGTTCCTCCGGCTCCACCGCCTCATCGTCTGCTACGTGAAAATTGGCAATCTGTGCCAATGCGTGAACCCCGGCGTCCGTACGGCTTGCACCGTCAATTTCAATATTTCTTCCAAACCGTCTGGTAAGTATCGCTTCGAGTTTTCCCTGGATCGTATCGCCGGTCTCCGCCTGTCTCTGCCAGCCACGGTACCGCGCACCATCGTATTGTATCTGCATTCGGTAATTCATAATCGCTCTCCTCGCTTGCCCTCAAAACGGCTTCGTATCTTAAGTTCGGACATCAGGAAGGAATATCCGTCCACACCATCTTCCAGGGAAAGATCCAGACTCACTGCCATATTATTTAAAATATGCTCATTTAAGTCGTCTTTCATACTTTCCAATATTTTCATTTTTTCGCGGTAAGTATCCGCATCGAGAAAACGAACCAGATCCGAAATTTCTTCCTTTGGCTTTGGCTCTGTCTCTTCTTTTATCTGCACTTTTTCTTTTTGATAATTTGCTTTGAAATGTTCCACATCCCAGACATAGCAAGCAAATTCTCCACTCATTTGCTGAAAACAGATCCCCGGGATCTCATCCGGCAATATACTGCACTTTGCAACGACCTGCACCGGTTCTCCTGTCTTTTTAGAATAATAAATTTCCGAAAACATTTTTACCACCAACCTCTTTTATTAGTATACTCTTTTGGTGGGAAAATAGCAACGAATTTTTCTCCATTGACATCTGTTTACAAAATCGGTTATACTAGAGGGAAAAGGAGGTTTTTCAATGAACGATGTATTAGTTACACTTTCGAAGATCGGGATTGTTCCCGTAGTTGCATTGAAGCATGCTGAGGATGCCAGACCGCTTGGCAAAGCTCTTTGTACCGGCGGACTTCCTTGTGCGGAAGTGACATTTCGAACCGATTGCGCTGAGGAAGCAATCAAGATCATGTCAGAAGAATATCCAAATATGGTGATCGGAGCCGGCACCGTGATCACAACCGAGCAGGTAGACCGCGCTGTAGCTGCCGGTGCCAAATTTATCGTCAGTCCCGGAATGGATGAAAAATTAGTAAAATATTGTATCAATAAAAAAATCCCGGTAATGCCGGGCTGTGCGACACCAAGCGACGTACAGAAAGCTGCTGCTCTTGGCCTGGATGTCGTTAAAGTATTTCCGGCGGAGGCAATTGGCGGACTGAAATTGATCAAAGCAATGGCTGCTCCTTACACGGAGATGAAATTTATGCCAACCGGCGGTATCAATTCTTCCAACCTGAATGAATACCTTGACTTTGACCGTATTATCGCATGCGGTGGAAGCTGGATGGTAGACACCTCGCTTCTTGCAGCCGATAAATTTACCAATATCGTTGCTCTTACACGTGAAGCTGTCAACCATATGCTTGGCTTTAAAGTCAAACACATCGGTATCAATTGTGCCGATGATGCCGAGGCTGCGGATACTGCAGACGCTTTCACTACCATGTTTGGTTTCCCTCAGAAAAATATCGACGTATCGTATTTCTGCGGCAAAAAAATCGAAGTAATGAAAGCACCGGGAGCAGGAACCCACGGACATATCGCTGTCGGATGTAATTCCGTAGAACGTGCTGTATACCATCTTGGTCTGCGCGGCATCGAATTTGATATGTCGACTGCGAAATACGACAAAGACGGTTTTATGACTTTTGTTTATATCAAAGGAGAATTCGGCGGATTTGCCGTTCATTTGACGTTGAATGCCTAAACTTATGGTCTAATATTGACAGAAACGGGAGTTATCTCACGATAACTCCCGTTTCGCCAATTATTAGACCCTATGCATTTATTTTAAAACCGGAAATCTCTCTGGCCTTCGTGGATATTTTCGATATATTCTCTTGCCTTTTCTTTTACCGTAGGATTGGTAATGACTTCCAATTCTCTTTGAATGACTTTTTCCCCTTTTTGTTTGGTGTCATCGCTGGCATAATCTTCCAGATACTCTTTTAATGTCATCAGTGCATTGGGCTGACAGCAATTGACGATCTGACCGGATTTCAGCAGTTTCATAAAGCGGTCACCGGTTCTTCCTTCGCGGTAGCATGCCGTACAGAAGCTCGGGATATATCCCAGTTCGAGAAGCCAGTTGACAACTTCATCCAGGGTTCTGCGGTCGCTGACATCAAACTGTGCAGAATTGTCCTCTTCTTTTTCTTCTTCGACATATCCGCCGACACTTGTGCGGGATCCGCCACTGATCTGTGAAATACCGAGTCCAAGCACTTTTTCACGTGTTTTCTGAGATTCTCTTGTCGACACGATCATACCCGTGTATGGCACGGCAATACGGATAACCGCAACAATTTTTTCAAATATTTCATCGGAAATTGCGTTCGTAAATTCTCCCGGATCAATATCATCTGCCGGGCAGATTCGCGGTACACTGATCGTATGCGGTCCGACTCCAAATTTCGCTTCCAAATGCTCCGCGTGCATAATAATTCCGACAAGTTCATAGCGGTACATTTCCAAGCCAAACAATACCCCAAGTCCGACATCATCGATGCCGCCTTCCATCGCGCGGTCCATTGCTTCGGTATGATAATCGTAGTTGTGTTTTGGTCCGGTTGGATGCAGTTTTTCATAACTTTCTTTGTTATAAGTCTCCTGGAACAAAATGTACGTTCCAATGCCGGCATCGTGTAATTTCTGATAGTTTTCTACAGTTGTAGCAGCAATATTTACATTGACACGGCGAATCGCACCATTTTTATGTTTGATGCTGTAAATGGTCTTAATGCTTTCCAAAATGTACTCGATCGGATTATTGACCGGATCTTCTCCTGCCTCGATGGCAAGTCTCTTGTGTCCCATATCCTGCAAAGCAATGACTTCGTCTCGGATTTCATCCTGTGTCAGTTTTTTTCTGCGGATATGCTCATTGCAATGATGATATGGACAATAGGTGCAGCCATTGACACAGTAATTTGACAGATACAACGGAGCAAACATTACGATTCGATTACCATAAAAACGCTGCTTGATTTCTTTCGCCAATTTTTCTATTTTCTTGTTTTCTTCTTCTAATTCACACTCTAATAAAACAGCAGCCTCCCTGTGGCTGATGCCTTTCATGGCAGATGCCTTTTCTAATATCGCATCTATTACTTCTTTATTATTTTTGTTTTTTTGTGCATATTCCAGGGAATCTAATATCTCCCGGTCATCGATAAATTCGGTTGCTTTTCCCGACTTTGGATTGTACATATTTTTGTTTTCCTCCACTTCATTTTGTTGCATAAATTGCTTTGCTTGTTACTCCGTCTGTCATCCCTAGTTTTCCTGAAATAGCACTGATCGTTGCATTGGGTGCGTCAACAATCACGCTGATCACAGACAACCCACGTTCCCGGTAAGGGATTCCCATTCTTCCGACAATCACGTCGCGGTATTCATGCAATATCGCATTCACGATTTCTGCGGATTCTTCTTTTTCTACTACGATTCCGATCATGGCAACACGTTTCTCCATGCAAGTTCTCCTTTCCGTGTTTTTCGCTTTGCAGGCAAATTTCCTTAAAGCAATAAAAAAAGATCGACAAAAGCCGACCGTCAACACTTCGTGCCACGAATATGTATTTCGAACTATACCGCCTTCCTACTCAGGATTTCCTTCGTATGTCAGTACGACTTTTCTATAGTATAACACATTTAGAGAACACTATCAATAAATTTTATCAATAAAGAGAATGAACCCTAAAACAGCCCACCGCTGACTGCGATGGGCTGCTCTGCATTGCAAATTAATAATCAATCTCTCCGATAACCGGTTTTTTATCCTGTGAATTAATTACATAATACACTTTGGATTCTTCCGGTTTTACATACAATTCAAGGCTCTTCATGGATACTTCACGTTTGCCCTGCTCTTTCCACATTGCTTTAATGCGGTTTACCATATCTGTGTATGTAACTTCTTTTTCACCAAACTGCACTGTCATTTCGATCGTGCGCTCCGATGCCGGTTTTGGTCCTCGTTTTGCTCCTGGTTTCGGTCCACGTTTTGCACCAGGTTTTGGTCCTCGTTTTGCTCCTGATTTTGTTTCTTTCTTTGCTTCTGCCTTTGTTGTCTTGGCTGCTGATGTCTCTGCAGATGCAGTTTCCTGTTTTGTCTCTACCGGTTTAGCCTCCATCTTCACAACTTCCTTTTTCTCTGTAACCTTTTTTTTATTTTCTGGTTTTTTAGAATAATTTGCTTTTGCTGCCATAACAGAATCCTCCATTCAATTTGTATATATTTAGAAATTTTCTGTGATGATAAATTTTGTATTTATTGCATAATTCACATCACAAAATCCCCTATATATTTATTATAATACAACATCTTCTTTCATATTACAACAATTATTTTTCACAAAATATATATATTTATTTTATTTCTTTTCACACTTTTGTATAAAAACCCCTTTACTTTTTCTTTATTTTCCCGTAAAATATGTATATATATTTCCGTAAATGCCACACTAAGCATGCGGACAGAAAGGACGATGTGATTATGAAAAAGTTTTTTAAATTTCTCCTGGGAGTAGTTGCAACACTTGCTACCATCGGAGCCGCTTTGTATTTTCTGAAAAACATCCTGATGAAGGACTACGTAGATGATTATGATGACGATGATTTCGATAATGATCTTTACGGAGAGGATGAAGACTCTGAGGATTCTGACGACTTCCCGGAAACACCAAATGACGAAAGAGATTATGTTACCATAAACATGCCGGAGAAAAGCGACGACGAAGCCGCAGAGGAAACTGTTGAAGAAAACACTACTGAAACTTCAGAAGAGTAAAATTTAAACTAACGCAAAACAAATAGCACCCTTTTGGGTGCTATTTTTATACGAAAACAGGATTCTCCGAAAAGAGTTCTGTAAACAATCATAAAATCAAATGTATTGTCTATCGTGACAAACGCATCGTCAAACTGTAAAGATGCTCATCAATGTCTTTTGTCATTGCCAGCGCTTCTTCGATATCAAAATCACAGAATTTACCGGAACGATATGCTACGACACGATTTGTCTTGCCGGCGATCAAAAGATCAACAGCCATCGCGCCCATGGAAGATGCATAGACACGGTCACGGCAGGATGGGTTACCACCACGCTGGATATGACCGATAACGGTTGCACGTGTTTCGATTCCGGTTGCCTCCTCGATATCTTTTGCCATCTGGTAAGAATTTCCAACCCCCTCAGCATTTACAATGATATGATGCTTTTTACCGATACGGCGTTTTGCACGGATTTTCTCGATAATCTTCTGCTCATCATTGTCATAGCGTTCCGGAATTGTAATATATTCAGAACCATTACTGATACCACACCACAATGCGATATGGCCGGCAGTACGTCCCATTACTTCAATGATACTGCATCGCTCGTGGGATGCGGATGTATCACGTACTTTGTCGATTGCTTCCATCGCCGTGTTGCAGGCGGTGTCAAAACCGATCGTATATTCTGTACAAGAGATGTCAAGATCGATTGTTCCCGGAACACCGATCGTGTTGATTCCGTTGGCAGAAAGTTTCTGCGCTCCGCGGAAAGAACCGTCTCCTCCAATAACTACGATACCATCGATGCCATGTTTACGGCAGATATCTGCTGCCTTTTTCTGGCCTTCCGGTGTTACCATCTCCGGGCAACGGGAAGTGTAAAGGATGGTTCCTCCTTTTTGTACAATATCAGATACACTCATTGTATCCATATCTACAATATCTTCTTCTAATAAGCCCGCATATCCGCGGCGAATACCTTTTACTTTCAGTCCACTTGATAATCCCGCTCGAACGACAGCACGAATCGCTGCATTCATACCCGGTGCATCCCCACCACTTGTCAATACTCCTATCGTTTTCACTGCTTTTTCTGACATTACTGTTTACCTCCAATCCTCTTTCATTGTACGATATTTACAAAACTTTTTCAATACTCATTTGTACTACTTTGACATTTTCTTTTGTAAATTTTTTATAAAGTTCCTCCAGCAATTCCGGACATACTTTTGTCATACGACTGTTTGGAAGCTGCTTTTTTGCACGTTCTGTGGACAGATAGACAATGACCTTATCCTGACCATCGTATTTTGCCAAAGAATCAAACAATGACTGCTCCGCCGCAAGATAACTCTGCTTGTCCGTAAACTGGATCCAAAGCTGATTCGGAACCTCGTCAAATGGCACAATCTTCTGACAGATCATTTTCGCCGGTTTGTCCTCTTCCACCGTAACACGTCCTTTGACAAACACCTTCCGGTCATTTTCCAAAAGCGGACGGTAATTCTCGTAATCACGTGGAAAGATGATCACTTCCACCGTTCCGAGAAGATCTTCGATCGTGATAAATGCCATCATATTGTTTGTTTTCGTTGTTTTAACAACTTTATTCTCAATAATTCCACCGATTACTGCCGTCTCATTATCCTTGACACGCGGTACACGTTCTCCGTCGGCGATTGCAAAATCAATCGTCTGACGCGTAATATTTCGCTTCATCACATCGACATAGTCCTCGAGCGGATGACCACTGATATACAGGCCAAGCACCTCTTTTTCAAAGACAAGAATCATTTCTTTATCATATTCACCGACATCCGGGAACTTAGTTTCCAGTTCTTCCTTGTCCTCATCGCTGGCAAAATCAAACAATGACAACTGTCCTGTCATCGTCGCCTTCTTTTCATGGCTGATGCCTTCCAGAATCGAAGCATAAGCACTCATTTTCTGCTTGCGCGTTCCCTCGAGGCAGTCAAGCGCCCCCGCCTTGATAAAACTTTCCAATGTACGCTTATTCATCGATTTTCCGGACAGACGGCTGCACAGATCCTTCAGCGAAGCATACGGACCGGCGGCACGGCGTTCTGTCACAATTTCCTCAATGACCGGCCGGCCGACACTCTTGATCGCAGCCAGGCCATAGCGGATTCCCTTTTCGGTCGGCGTAAAATTCGCCTCTCCTTCATTGATGTCCGGTGGCAGAATCTGGATGCCCATCTGTCGGCAGCTCATCGTATATTCGGTGATTTTTCCGGTATTATCCATAACCGAAGTAAGAAGAGCTGCCATAAATTCCTTCGGATAGTAATATTTCAGATATGCTGTCTGATAAGACACAACAGCATATGCGGCAGCATGCGATTTGTTAAATGCGTATTTGGCAAAATCTGTCATGTCTGCATAAATCTTGCTTGCCGTCTCCTCCGGGATTCCGCGTTTGATACATCCTTCGATATTTTCGCTTTCATCACCATAAATAAAGATGTTGCGGTTTCGTTCCATTTCTTTGGCTTTTTTCTTTGACATGGCACGCCGCACATTGTCACTTTGTCCATAGCTGTAACCGGCGAGATCACGCACGATCTGCATAACCTGCTCTTGGTATACGATACATCCGTACGTATTTTTCAAAATCGGCTCTAACTGCGGACAGTCGTAGACAATATTGTGTCTGTCATTTTTTCCGGCGATGTATTTGGGGATAAAGTCCATCGGCCCCGGGCGGTAAAGGGAGATACCGGCGATGATATCCTCGAGACATTCCGGCTTTAGCTCCTTCATGAAGTTTTTCATTCCCTCGCTCTCCAGCTGGAAAACGCCCTCCGTCTTTCCGGCAGAGATCATCTCGTAAACGTTCGGATCGTCGTAATTGATGTCCTGCAGTGACAATTTTCCCTCGGTCGCATTTTTGATGACTGTAAGATTTCGCAAGCCCAGAAAGTCCATTTTCAAAAGGCCAAGTTCTTCGAGCGTTACCATCGTATACTGCGTCGTGATCGTACCGTCAGCCGCGCGGGAAAGCGGTACAAATTCATCCACTTCCTCGGGACTGATGACGACACCCGCGGCATGAATTGACGTATGGCGCGGAAGTCCCTCAAGACGCATCGACATATCCAGGAGTTTCTTGATATCCTCGTCCATTTCATACATTTTCTTCAGTTCCGGATTCATCTCCAGACCTTTTTGAATCGTGATGCCAAGTTCCATCGGCACCGCTTTTGCAACCGAATCTACCAGCGCATACGGAAGATCCAGCACGCGTCCGACATCGCGGATAACCATGCGCGCTGCCATCGTACCAAATGTAACGATCTGCACCACTTTTTCTTTTCCATATTTTTCCGTTACGTAATCAATGACTTCCTGCCGGCGTTCGACGCAAAAGTCAATATCGATATCGGGCATCGTGACACGCTCTTTATTCAAAAATCGCTCAAAGATCAGATTATACTTGATCGGATCGACAATATCCGTGATCTGAAGTGTGTACGCCACGATACTTCCGGCTGCCGAACCTCTCCCCGGGCCAACCGGAATGCCATGGTCTTTGGCATATTTGATAAAATCCCATACAATCAGGAAATAATCGACAAACCCCATACTGGAAATCGTATCCAGTTCATAATCCAGGCGGTCTTGAAGCATCTGTTTATCGTACTCACTGTCGTGGTATTTGCGCTCCAGTCCTTCCTGGCACAATTTCCGCAGGTAACTCTCCGACGTATAGCCTTCCGGCACTTGAAAATGAGGCAGTTTGTAATGTCCAAATTCAATCGTCACATGGCAGCGTTCTGCGATCTTATGTGTATTGGTGATGGCTTCCGGCGCATACGGGAACAATTCTGCCATTTCTTCCGGCGATTTTAGATAATACTGTCCGCCGTCATACCGCATACGGTTTTCGTCTGTCACTTTTTTCCCGGTCTGAATGCACAAAAGGATATCGTGCGCTTCCTGGTCGGTGTCATAAATATAATGAAGGTCATTGGTCGCCACGAGGTCAATGCCCGTCTCATCGTGCATACGCAAAAGTCCCTGATTGACGATCTGCTGTGGCTGCAATCCATGATCCTGTAATTCCAAAAAGAAATTTCCTTTTCCAAATATTTCCTGTAATCGGAGTGCCTCTTCTTTTGCCTCTTCATACAATCCCTTTACAAGCCTTGTCGCTACCGCACCGGCAAGACACGCGCTGAGCGCAATGATCCCCTCGTGATAGCGTTCCAACACTTCGTAGTCCACGCGGGGTTTATAGTAAAATCCTTCGGTAAAACCGCGGGAGACAATTTTCAGCAAATTATGATACCCCTTGTCATTTTCGGCAAGAAGCACCAGATGGTTGTAGCGGTCCTCTCCCTGTCCGATCTCGCGGTCAAAACGGGAACCCGGTGCCACATACACTTCACAGCCGATGATCGGTTTGATTCCGGCTTTCAGGGCAGCACGATAAAAGTCCACCACGCCATACATAACACCGTGGTCCGTAATGGCGATGCTGTCCATCCCTAATTCTTTTGTCCGTGCCACAAGTTCGTCGATCTTACTGGCACCGTCAAGCAGACTGTATTCTGTATGAACATGTAAATGTGTAAATGGAACCTTTGACATGCTTTCCCTCCATTCTCCTCAATAATAGTAATAGCCCCTTCTCCAATCGGGGAAGAGGCTGTTTTCGTCTCTATTTGCTTCCATGAAGATAATTTTCTATGCTTTCGGCTGCTGCCGTCTCATCTTCACCTTCGATATTTACTTCGATGCTCTGGCCCGGTATCAAGCCGATTGCCATCATTCCCATGATGCTTTTGGCATTTACCATCTTATCCTCTTTCTTGATATTGATCTTACTCTTAAACTGACTGGCTAACTGCACCAGCATAGCGATCAAATGCGCCCCATTATCCGATACATGAACTTCGATGTCTTTCACTATCATTTTAATTTTATCCTCCTGGCTGTCTTATTGACGTTGTCTTAAATCTTCTGCGATCCCGCTCAATTTACGGAGCCGATGGTTGACACCGGATTTCCCGATCGGCGGATCTAACATTTCTCCGAGTTCCTTTAGCGGTACTTCGGCATACTCCAGCCGAAGTTTGGCAATTTCTGCCAACCCCTTCGGAAGGGTTCCAAAACCAATTGTTTCCTTCACATAACGTATGTCTTCAATCTGTCTGGTCGCTGCCGTCACAGTCTTTTTAATGTTCGCCGTCTCACAGTTTACCTGTCGGTTGACGGAATTCCGCATTTCTTTCAAAATCCGGACATTTTCAAACTCCATCAATGCCACGTGAGCTTCCATAACATTCAGAAGATCTACGATCAGTGCTCCCTCTTTGATATACACAATATAGTTTTTTTTACGTTCCACTACTTTCGCCGGAATTTGAAAATCTGCTAAAATCTGTACCAGTTCTTCTGCTTTCCCAATCGTTCCGACCGCCATTTCAAGATGATAGCCTCTCTCCGGATCGGTCACCGAACCGCACGCCAGAAAAATGCCGCGGATAAATGCCCGTTTGCAGCAATTTCGCTGAATAACCAATTCGTGAACCAATGCCTTCCCCTCCAGGATTTTAAGTGCCTGTAGAAAAATTAATGCATCCTCCGGATTTAATATGTAGATCAGATATTGGTGACCCCTCACCGACATCTCGATATCAAAATGAAATACCTTCTTAATTAAGATAGAATATTTTTTCGCAACTGTCAAGTTTTCTGTGGTAAATTTTACGAAAAAGTTTCGTTCGCCCTGCGAAACCACATGGCCACAGCAGGAAAAAAGTGCCGCCAGCTCTGCAATCTGGCAATGTCTCGCTCGGCTTATCTGTCCGCCAAGTTCTTCTTTTACTTTTCTGGAAAACGACATAAATTTCTTAACCTGTCCTTCTCGATGTCTCGGTGTTCTTTCTTGCATCCATAATTCGAATTTTCAAATTCGCTGTAAATCGCATTGGTCAGTGTAACGGAGCGGTGCTTTCCGCCCGTACAGCCGATGGCGATCACAAGCTGATTCTTTCCCTCCGTAATATAATTCGGGATCAAAAAATCCAGCATATCTTTTAATTTATACAAAAATGTCTTCGCCGTGTCACTGTTCATCACATAATCAAAAACAGGCTTATCGTTGCCGGTAAGCGGTTTCAGATCGTCGATGTAAAACGGATTCGGCAGGAAACGCACATCAAAGACAAGATCCGCATCGGTCGGAATGCCGTATTTAAAGCCAAAGGAAACAAAAGTCAGATAAAAATTGCAGCTTTGGTCTTCTTCAAAAATCCGCTCAATCTCCTGCTTCAGATCCCGGACCAAAAGCGTACTCGTATCAATGATGTAATCCGCACTGCTCTTCAACTCGATCAGAAGTTCCCGCTCGGCTTCGATTCCCGAGTCGATTCGTCCTCCCTTAGCAAGCGGATGAAGTCTTCTCGTCTCCTTGTATCGTTTTACAAGAACCGGCGTACTCGCCTCAAAGAACAGAATTTCAAACTCATATCCTTGGGCTTTCAACGACCGGAGTACACTTGCTGTCTCCCGCAATGCTTCTGCTCCGACACGAATATCCAGCCCCAGTGCCACTTTTTCAATCTGCTCACTGGAATTTTTTGTAAGTTCCATAAAGGTTGGCAAAAGAGACACCGGCAGATTATCTACACAGAAATACCCATCATCTTCCAATATCCGCATGGCAGAAGAACGTCCTGCGCCACTCATACCTGTCACTATAACAAATCTCATCTTTGCCCTCCTTTTCTGCAGTTCTCAAAAACTGCTCTTCTATCGTATGATCCGCACTTCCGGCTCAAGCTGTACCCCAAACTGCTCTTTGACCTTTTTCTGTACCTCTTCGATCAACTGAAGCACCTCGGCACATGTCGCCTTTCCGCGGTTTACTACAAATCCACAATGTTTTTCCGATACCTGAGCATCCCCGACACGATAACCGCGGAGTCCGGCATCTTCTATCAGCTTTCCGGCAAAATATCCTTCCGGACGCTTAAACGTACTTCCGGCACTCGGATATTCCAGCGGCTGTTTTTCTCTACGTTTTGCATTCAGTTCTTTCATCGTGCTCTGAATCGCCTCGGTCTCTCCCGGTTGCAGTGAAAATTCGGCTTCCAACACGATGAGTTGTTTCTTTTGGACGATGCTTGTACGATACCCAAGCTCCAATTCATCGCAGGACAACACTTTTACACCGCCGTCTTCGTCCATGACTTTCGCACTTACGATGACATCCTTCATCTCACCGCCATAGGCACCCGCATTCATCGTCACGGCGCCTCCGAGCGTTCCCGGGATTCCGCCGGCAAATTCCAATCCCGCGAGCCCCTCTCTGGCTGCAAATGCCGCCAGCGAACTCAATGACACCCCTGCCTGTGCACGGATTCCGGTGTCGCCGATGCGTTCCACCTTTTCCATGCCGGCTCCGATCTCAATGACTACACCGGAATATCCCTCATCCGGGAACAGCACATTGCTCCCCTTGCCAAGGATATAATGCGGCAGCCCCTTCACGATGGCAAAATCCACCGCTTCCATAATCTCCTCTTCGTTCTTTGGCACAGCAAAATATTTTGCCGCTCCGCCGATACGAAATGTTGTATGATTACTCAGAAGTTCTCCTTCTTTTAACTGTATCACGCTTTTTGATTCCTTTCTTACAGGACCATACGCACCGCACCGTAGATGCCCGCGTCATTTCCAAGTTCTGCCAGATTGAACTGCTTGCCGCGCAGGGCAAACATTACACTGTCATTATAATATTTTTCTATACTTTCCGTAATGATGCTTCCGGCTCTTGCCACTCCGCCGCCGATTACAAATGCTTCCGGATCAATGATCTGTGCCACATTGCCAAGTGCCACGCCAAGATAGCGGGCAAACCGGTCTACGATCTGAAGGGCATAAACATCTCCGGCTTTTGCTTCATCAAATACGTCTTTCGCCGTAAGATTGCTAATTTTTGCCAAGGACGATGTTTCCACCATCTGTTTTTTCGCAAGACGAACGATTCCCGTCGCGGAAGCATACTGTTCAAGACAGCCTTTCGTGCCGCAGTTGCAGGTCTCTTCTTCGTCATATTCTACGGTCATATGACCGATTTCTCCGGCCGCTCCTTTGGTTCCGGTCAAAATCTTGCCACCGAGGATAACTCCGCCGCCAACACCGGTTCCGAGTGTTACCATGACGATACTGTCAAAGCCGCGTCCGCCGCCCTTCCACATTTCTCCAAGAGCTGCGACATTGGCATCGTTTCCGACACGGATATTGGCTACACCTGTCAGATCAAACAATTTTTCTTTGACATTAAAGACCGGCCAATGAATATTGGCACATTTTAACACGGTTCCGTCGTCTGTCACCGGTCCCGGGATGCCGAGTCCGATGCCGACAATATTTCCATTTTTTTCCGCACGTTTTTCTTCAATACTTGCGGCGATATCCGGAAGGATACGATCCGTTTGCTCATCTTCATCCACACGCGTCGGAATTTCCCATTTTTCGAGCAATTCCCCGGTATGTGAAAACATTCCCATCTTAATCGATGTGCCTCCGACATCAACACCTACATAAAACTTTTCCATGACTTTCCTCCTGATTTCGTATTATTCCGGCAATCTTGCGGTCACACGATTGTACAATTCTTTCGCTGCATTATAACCCATCTTTTTCTGACGGAAATTGACGGCTGCCGACTCACAAATGATTGCAAGATTTCGCCCCGGACGAATCGGAATCGAATGGCATACCACTTTATTTCCGAGATATTCGATGTATTTTTCTTCCAGCCCCATGCGGTCGTAATCCTGCTCTTTGTTCCACTCTTCAAGTTTAATGACAAGATCGATCGACTGGGTATTTTTTACACTTTCTACACCAAACAAGGCTTTGGCATCAATGATTCCGATTCCACGAAGTTCGATAAAATGTCTGGTGATATCGGGAGCGGTACCGATCAATGTCGCATCACTGACTTTCTTGATCTCTACAACGTCATCCGATACGAGACGGTGTCCGCGGTGGATGAGTTCCAAAGCGACCTCGCTTTTACCGATTCCGCTCTCTCCGGTGATCAGCACACCTTCGCCGTAAATGTCGACCAAAACACCGTGAATACTGATGCGCGGCGCAAGTTCGACTTTCAGCCATCGGTTCAATTCGGAAGAAAATGAGGAAGTCGTCTGCTTCGTACGTAAAATCGGCACACCGGCTTTGTCCGCCACCTCAAGAATGGCATCCGGCACCGCCATATCACGACAGTACACAATACATGGTACTTTATAAGACATAATGCGTCCCATCATTTCCACACTGTACTCAAGTCCCTGTTTTTCCATATACGTATTTTCCACATGACCGATGATCTGTACACGATGGTGGTCAAAATAATCAAAAAATCCTGCCAGCTGAAGTGCCGGACGGTTGATATCCGACTGCGTGATCTTAATCTTTGAAATATCTACATCCGGTGTGAGACATTCGAGATCCATCTTATCGATGCAGTCCTGTAAATCTACTGTATACATTACATTTCCTCCTTCTTCACGTTCCTACGTTTTATTATAACGGTTCTTTCCGGGTTCGTCAACGCATGCTTAACGAATAAAATTCGTACTCTCTTTTTCATTTTGCGGATGTTCCGGGCCTGCCTGAATGCATTTTATCATCCATGCCATATTGCGGCCGAGATTGTACATTGTACGCATCCCCTCTTTATCCTGACGGACTTCATCCGGTGTATTTCCATGCACCATATTCCAATAATTGGAAGTCACGATTGGCATCTGATTGATGGAAAAATGCTTATTGATCACTTCCAAAGATGCCGTTGTACCGCCACGTCTGGCACTTACCACTGCTGCCCCCGGCTTAAAAGCAAATTCTTTTCCACCGGAGTAAAAAGCACGGTCAAGGACAGACAAAAGCCGTCCGCTCGCATGCGCATAATAGACCGGGGAACCAAAGACAAAACCATCGGCGGTCTTTGCCTTTTCGACGATTTCATTTACGATATCCCCAAATACACAGGCACCGGTTTCACGGCATTTTCCACAGCCCATACAATCTGCGACCGGCTTCGTTCCAAGCGAAAGGATCTCCGTTTCCACGCCGCTTTCATTGAGTCCGCGCGCCACCTCACTGAGTGCCGTAAATGTACACCCTTTTTCTTTTGCACTTCCATTGATCAATAATACTTTCATTGTGCCATGATCTCCTTCCATTTCTCATTATAAATCTTGTCGACATCATCACCGAGATACTTAAATGTCTCGCAATTTGTCAAAGAATCCCAATCCGGAAATGCAATCTTGCTGTCACGTTGCGACGCATCTTCGATCAATTTACGTCCTTCTTCATTTGGAATCGAATACGTGATATAGTCAAAATTCATCTTTGCAATTTCCGGTTTACAGAGGAAGTTCAAAAACTTCTCCGCATTTTCCTTGTTCTTTGCCCCCTTCGGAATGACCCAGGAATCGATCCACAAATTGCTGCCTTCCTTTGGAACGACATACTCGAGATCCGGATTTTCCTTCTGACAGGTCAATGCCTCTCCGGAATAAATAACTCCGATCGCCGCCTCGTTTCCGATCATCTTATCACGCACTTCATCAACGACATATGCCTGTACGACGCCGGATTTTTTCTGCTCGATCAGTTTTTGTTTGGCTTCCTCTAGCTGCTTTTCATCTGTGCTGTTGAGCGAATAACCAAGGTACTTCAAAGTGATACCAAATGCATCGCGGACACTTTTCTGCATCAAAATGTTATCTTTATATTTGGTATCCCACAAAATCCCCCAGCTGTCCACCGGTTCTTTTACCATCGTTTTATTGTATAATATGCCGACGGTTCCCCAAAGATACGGAACACTGTATTTATTTTCCGGATCAAATTCTTTGCTGGCATCCATATATTTAGTGTCTACATATTTAATATTTGGTACATTGTCAAAATTAATCTCTTCGACAAGATTCTCGGAGATCATACGCTGCACCATATAATCGGAAGGACAGACAAGGTCATACGAAGCTGCACCATTGGATATAATCGGGTACATTACTTCATTTGTCTCGTATTCGTCATATGTCACTTTGATGCCTGTCTCATCTTCAAACATTGCCAAGGCATCCGGATCAAAATATTCGCCCCAGTTATAAACATATAATTCGCCGGCCTCTCCGGTCTTGCTCCCTCCGGAAGAACAAGCCGTAAGCCCCGTCGTAAATAAAGTGGTCGCAAGTGTCAGTGCCAAAATCTTTTTTATGCTTTTTTTCATCTATTTTCCTCTGCTTTCTGTCTGCGGTTGACAACGATCAACACGATAAATATAGCTGCAAATAAAATGGTGGAAAGTGCGTAGATCTCCGGTTTTATGCCTTTTCGCACCTCCGCATAGATTTTTGTTGACAACGTATCCATCCCCACACCTTTGGTAAAATGGGTAATGATGAAGTCATCCAGTGACATCGTAAAGGACAACAAAAATCCGGTTAAAATTCCCGGTAAAATATCCGGAAATACAACTTTTACAAACGCATACTGCCGGCTTGCACCGAGGTCCAGTGCCGCCTCAAATACACTTTTATTCATCTGCTTTAATTTCGGAAGTACACTCAGCACCACATAGGGCAGATTGAATGTAATATGCGCGATCAGCACACTGCCGAATCCCATCCGGTAACGCAGTGCGATAAATAAAAGCATCAAGGAGATTCCGGTTACAATATCGGCATTGAGCATCGGAATATTGGTCACCGTCATCAAGATCATGCGCGGCAGTTTTTTCATATGGTTCATGGCAAAAGATACCATCGTTCCGAGGATCGTCGCGATCAACGCGGACAAAAACGCCAATAAAAGCGTCGTCCAAAGTGCATCCATAATTTCTCGCGAAGAAAACAGGCTCTCGTACCATTTGAGACTGAAACCGCCCCACTTTCCGCGGAATCTTGACTCATTAAATGACAACACAATGAGTGTCGCGATCGGGGCGTACAAAAAGATAAAAATCAAGGCAAGATAAATCCTTCCGCTGATTTTTGCCAGGGCTTTTCCTACCATATCGCAGCCCCCTCTCCCTCTTTATCAAAGTGCGACATAACCGCCATACTTCCCAAGATCAATATCATCAAAACAATGGACAAACCGGCTCCGCCGTACCAGTTATTGGCCGTCGTAAATTCCTGCTCGATCACATTTCCGATCAGATTGATCTTCGCTCCTCCTAACAGGTTTGAAATGACAAATGTTGTCATTGCCGGCACAAATACCATCGTAATACCGCTGACAATTCCCGGAAGAATCTGTGGCAATGTGATCCGCCACAATGTCTGTATCCAGTTTGCCCCAAGATCTTTTGCCGCATCAAAGGTATCCTGCGGAATCTTGATGAGGGAATTGTAGATTGGCAATACCATAAATGGCAGAAAATTGTAGATCATACCGAGAATGATCGCCCCTTCGGTATTGATCAAATTCTGCTTTGGCAGCCCAATCGACTGCAGTATCATATTGATCACCCCCGTCTTTTCCAGCAAAGACTGCCATGCGATCGTACGCAGCAAAAAGTTCATCCACATCGGAAGGATGAATACAAAGATGATAAATCCACTGCTTTTTAAATGCATCCCCCGGATCACCAGTGCCAGCGGCAAGGCGAGGACAAAACATAACACGGTACTTATAATAGATAATTTAAGTGACAAAAATAAGGCCTTTAAATGTACCGGAGAAGCGATACTCTTGACATTTTCAAGGGTAAAGGCACCGGTTTTATCTGTCAGTCCGTAAATACATACAATGATAAGCGGCACAATGACAAAAATTGCCATCCACACAATGTACGGATACGAAAGACGTCTCGTCATCTTTTTCTCATTCACCGGCAAACGCCTCCTCTGCCTCATTTTCCGGTTTGTGCATGATCTGGATATTAAACGGATCAACATACAATCCGACCTCACTTCCGACTTCCGCGAGGCTTGTACTGTGTACCAGCCACGTGAATCCAAGTGCTTCCATCTCCATTTCATAGTGCACCCCTTTAAACACCAGGGATTTTACTTTCGCACGGATCGTGCCTTTTTCCGGCGGTACAAGGATCATATCCTCCGGTCTTATCACGACATCCACCGGTTTATTTTCGCCGAATCCGACATCGACGCATTCAAAATCCTGCCCCTGAATATTGACAAGGCGGTCGCGGACCATTGTCGCCGAAAGAATATTGCTCTCGCCGATAAAGTCTGCCACAAACGCATTCTGCGGCTCATTGTAAATGTCTTCCGGCGTACCGATCTGCTGGATGTACCCCTGATTCATGACGACGATCGTATCGGACATCGTAAGTGCCTCTTCCTGATCGTGGGTAACATAAACAAACGTAATTCCGAGTTCTTCTTTCAGACGGATGAGTTCGTACTGCATCCCCTGGCGCATCTTCAAGTCAAGAGCACCCAGAGGTTCATCCAAAAGAAGAATCTTCGGCTCATTTACGATGGCACGCGCGATCGCGATACGCTGCTGCTGGCCTCCACTGAGGGAATCCGGCATACGTTTTTCGTAGCCGTCAAGATTTACCAGCTTCAGCGCATATTTAATCTTGTCACGAATATAGTCTTTTGATTTTTTCTTGATTTTTAAACCAAACGCAATATTTTCCTCGATATTCATGTGTGAAAACAAGGCATACTTTTGAAACACGGTATTGATCGGGCGTTTGTTCGCCGGCAAGCGGGCAATATCGGTTCCGTTAAGCAGAACCTGTCCTTCATCCGCCGTTTCAAATCCTCCCATTATTCGCAATGTCGTGGTTTTTCCGCAACCACTTGGCCCAAGCAATGTTACAAATTCATTCTCATGAATATCAAGATTCATATGATCTAGAACGATTTGTCCGTCAAATGCTTTTGTGATCCCTTTGAGCTCAATACATTTTTCAGCCATAACAAATCCTCCTGGTTCTCGTTATTTTTTATTGTTGACTGTCTCGATTCCCGGCTTGATAAATCCATAATAGCAAGGTTTCGGCTGGCAGTTTTTGTCATACAGATACAAGTTCTGCCGGAAATCATCTCCATACAACGGATAATCGTCGCAGATACCAAATACGGTTACGCTCGTTATATTACATGGTCCGCCGCTCTGCGTATCTTCTTCGACAAGAAGGCGCATCATTTCCTCGTAACGGTCGGACTGTCTCTGCAGCAGTTCTTCGTCAGTCGTGCCGTCTTCGATACGGAAATTCAATTCCGTAACCTGCAGTTCAAGACCGAGCTTTGCATACGTTTCCAGACATTTTCGGAAACTTCCGTCATTTGCGCTGTCAAGTTCCGGCCAGTCGATGCCTACCGTCGGCTGGAGACCAATTCCGTCAATCAGTCCTTTTTCCTTTAACTGCTCGACCATTTTATAAATATTTTCCATTTTTTCTTCCATAAAGACATTGTAGTCATTATAGAACAATTTTACATCGTCATCGGCATACTTGCGGGCAAAAGAAAATGCCTTTTCCACATAATTTTCACCCATTGTCGTATACCAGTAATTTTGCACTGCCTGTTCGTGTGTGAAGTCGTTGTCTTTTTTCGTATCTGCGCGAAGTTTCCAGCCGCCCTTCGTCTCGATATAACTTCCCGCGTCGGTGCAGACGCATTCATTGACAACATCCCAGGCATACACCACACCCGGATATTTTTTCTGGCAGTGTGTGATCACCTGCTTGATATAGCTCTCCATACGTTTTGCCATGGTCTTCGCATCGGCAAGTTTTCCGGATTTTACATCATAATTTTTGTAAAAGAGCCAACTTGGTGTCTGATTGTGCCAGATCAATGTGTGACCGCGCATCTTGATTCCGTTTTCCTGACAGAATTTGAGTGCCGGGTCACAGGTATCAAATTTGCAGACAGGCATCCCGTCTTTGCTCTTTTTTGTTGCCTTTTCATCCAACAGATAATCCGGCTTCATCAGATTGGACAAGGTCGTGGAATTGAAGTTCTCTTTCAGAATCTTTGCCATTCCTTTGTGCTTGATCGCCATCGTATCAATATCGCTTCCGTTGATCGCGGCTCCGACAAGAAAATAATCCTTATAAATATCCTTCGCCGGTGTCTCCTCCGTGACAACCGCTGCCGGGCTGACCGCACTCTCCGAAACAGCTGTTTCTGTCGTTTTTACCGTTTCCCGGTTTCCTGCTGTCTTTGGTTCGTTTGCCTTATGCCGCGTCGCAAGGGCATAAGATAGCACTCCCAATACAATAACCGCTACTACAACCGTTATGATAATACCTTTCTTTTCTTTCATTCTTCTTCTCCTTCAGTTTTATGCCCGTGGACTTTCCTGTGGTCCCAGATAAGACTCTTCCAGTCCGCCTCGGTACAATACCAGTTTTTGTAAAGCCAAACCGGCTTCAACACCATAAATATGTATCTCATTGTATCCGGCTTCCAGATCGTGTCCGGTAATTCCATAATGACTGTTGTTCAGCACGCCCATCGACCAGGATTTTCTTTCCCATGGACCGCCGCCGATATTATAGTTTTCTTTCGGAATCGTGTCACCGACCTTGATCTCGCCATTACCAATCTGGGCCGCATAGCGCATCGTGCGTCCATCTTCCAGATTGTTCGTTGGTGCCGTGATCGTCTTAAGCATATAAACACCCGCTTCCTCAACATACACACGGTAAGTCAGACAAGGGGCTTTCCCGATCTCATCAAAATTGCGGTCACACGGATATATTTTCATGGAAGACAATGTTTTTCCATATCCCTCCAATTCTTTAAAATCATATCCTTCGAAAGCCGCTTTTTCGGTATAATGAGCCACTTCAATCGACACCATACCGTCACGCTCGATAAAGGTTCCTTCCGGAACATTGACTGCTGCCTTGAAACGTACTTTTACATTCACTTTCTGGTTTCCGGCTGTGATCGTAATGGTACGCTCAAACGATTTATGCTCTTTTTTGGCAATCGTTACCTGCAGTGTCACAATGTCATTTGACACTGTTCCCTCGGTCTGGCTTACACAGATTCCCGGTTCCGCCTGCACTTTGAAATCATAAGCGACCGCACCGGCATTTGCCAATTCGATCTCGCACGTTTCTCCCCCAATTTCTGTAAATTCAGGCAGACAGATCGTTCCCCCGGAGACAAACATTTCGTCATTTTCTGCATGAATCATCATCCGGCTCATCGTATTGATACAAATGGTCTTGGTCTCCGGATAATGCCATCCCTCATCATTCCATGTAACAAAACATGCATGCGGGGAGAGCATCATGCCGTCCCATTTACCGCCAGTCATTTCCTTATTGTAATAATCTGTCAATTTTTGATCCCGTTCAATCTCTTCTTTCACAAGCGCATCGTACGTATTTGCCACCGAGAGTTCATATTCTGCATACCAGTTTGCCAATGCTGCATGAAGGCTCATCAGCTGCAGATTCATTCCCGCAACAGCCGGATAATATACCAATCCGTAAAATGCATCCTTGGATGCCTCCGGAATCTTTATCTGCAGATTTTCTGTCTGCTGCATCAATTTTGTACAACGCTCGATCATGCGCTTCGTTTCATTGAAATGAGATCTATGGTATACTTTCGGATTCATCGCCTCCGGTCGTCTCATGCCGTGGATCCGTGTGTATTCACGCAATACGTCTGCGATCTCTTTTTTCGTCTCTTCGTCTTTGATATGTGCGCCAAACTGCTGCTCTACCCAGGATGCCAGGAAAAGGTCCGTTTCATTGGCATGGCCGGTTCCCATACTCTCGAAATCATAGGCAAGTGCCATAAAATAGGACAATGGCAGCTCATCCGGACGGATATCACCGACATTTACGATCCAGAGGTCGCGGATGCCGTATTCATAGGCCATCGTAACCTGTTCCCACACTTTCGGAAGCGGTGTGGAATTGACCCACTCATAAGAAATCGGGGAACCGTGATAATCAAAATGATAGTACAAACCCCAGCCCGGCTTGCGGTCTTTCAGATCCTTAGTCGGAAGGGTTCTTACATTTCCGAAGTTATCATCGGAGAGCAGAAGGATCGTATCGTCCAAGCCATCCCAGGAACGAAGTCCCTTGACGCCGTTTCCACCATAATAAAACCCTTCCACTTCTTTGTACAAAGCAAGCATTTTCGGCATATTCTCGCATCCGGTCTCTTTGATGATCTTATTCTGATCGGTAATGATCTCACGAAGAAGTTCAACATTTTCCTGAATTGTCGAATTTTCTCCGAGCATCATCGTGTCACGCTCACCGCGCATACCGATCGTGATCATATGCTTGAAGTCTTTATCGCGTTTCATACCATCTTCCCAATAACGATAAAGGCCTTCTTTGTTTGTATAATAATTCCAATCTTTTCCATATCCAATATTGTTCATGTCCGTTTTGACTTTATCCCACTCTTCACTGGCGCGGGTCAATGGCTCGTGATGGGACTGACCGATCGTGATACCAAGTTCCGTTCCCAGTTTCAGGATTGCAAGCGGATCCTCCGAACCATCTAACGGAAGGGAAGCAGACCACATCGCCGGCCAGAAATAGTTTCCCTTCAGGCGGAGTAAAAGATCAAATACTTTTTCGTAAAAGAATTCGTTGAAATCTCCAAATGTATGCATGACAAAATTTCCCAAAGATGGCCATTCGTCGTTCATGAAAAATCCACGGTAACGAACAGACGGCTCTTTGGATACCGTACAAATACTCTTATCAAATACGATCTCCTTTTTTGGGGCAGGTACCACATCTGCCCAGTACACCCATGGAGATACTCCGATATTTTCAGAAATATAATACAAGCCATACAACGTAGCAATCGTCTCTGTTCCGACGATCACCAGTTTCTCAGCCCCATCTTCTTCAATCAGCTGTACCATAAAGACTTCTCGTTTTCCTTCCAAAACGGAAAGATCAATTTTCTTTTCTTCTTCCCACTTTGCAAGAATATCTGAAGTTCCTTTTGTCGCTGCGACAATCTGCGGAACATTCTGAATCTGCTCTACAATCTCCGGCTCTTTTCCTGTCACCGTCAAAATATCTCCGGCAAGAATCTTTGCCACATGCTTCAGTCCCTTATAATCTGCCGCATGGCTGTCAATACAAATTTGTGCTGCGTTCTCTTTTACTAACGTAAATGTCATTATGGTCTCCTTCCGATTGTATATTTTTTATAAGTCAAATCCAAAATAATTCACTGCATTGTAATAAGAAATGTTTTTCACCATTTCACCAAGAACTTCGTAGTCTTGTGGATATTCTCCGTTTTCCACCAATTTTCCGATGTAATCGCACAAGATACGGCGGAAATACTCATGACGAGGGTAGGATACAAAACTTCTCGAATCGGTCAGCATTCCGATAAAATTGCCCAAAAGTCCAAGGCTTGCAAGGGATGTGATCTGCTGGGTCATACCATATTTGTGATCGTTGAACCACCATGCAGAACCCTGCTGAATCTTTCCTACGGCATCTTCATTCTGGAAGCAGCCGATCATCGTACCGATCACAGCATTGTCAACCGGATTCAATGAATACAAAATCGTCTTTGGCAGTTCACCTGTTTTAGCAAGGGCATTCAAAAAATCTGCCACTTCTGCACTAAATCCCTTTTCATTGATACAGTCGATACCGGCATTGGCTCCGGCACTCCGGAATACCAGTTCGTTATTTTCTCTCTTTGCACCATAGTGAAGCTGCATTGCCAGATTTCTCTTCGCATATTCACGGCCTAAGAAGAGCATCAGCATCGTTTTGTACTGAAGCATTTCTTCAAAATCCAAAACCTCTCCGGATAATGCACGTCGTACAAGGATGTCCATTTCTTCCTCTGTCGTCGGGCGGTACTGCGGATAATCCAAGCCATGGTCGGTTACCAGACATCCATTTTCCACAAAATAGTCCAGTCGTTTTACAAGAGCTTCTTTCAAAGAAACAAATCCCGTGATATCAATATCGCTTACTTCTGCCAGTTTCTGTACATAAGCGAGAAATCCTTCTTTTTCCGGGCTCATGATGATGTCAGGCCGCCATGCCGGCAGAACCTGCACATCAAAATCTTGGTCTGCTTTGATCTGCTGATGATAATGAAGGTCATCTATCGGATCATCGGTCGTACAAACCAATGTGACATTGGACATACGGATCAGATTTTTTGCTGACATTTCCGGCGACTGCAATTTTTCGTTGCAGGCATCGTAGATCTCTTTCCAATTCTTCTCACTGAGTGTCTCGTGAATATCAAAATATCTCTGCAATTCCAAATGACACCAATGATACATCGGATTTCCGATGGCTTTTGGCAGTGCCTTTGCAAATGCGTGGAATTTTTCTTCATCGCCGGCATCGCCGGTAATGTACTTTTCCGGCACTCCATTGGAACGCATAATACGCCATTTATAGTGATCCCCACCGAGCCACAATTCTGTTATATTTTTAAATTTCCGGTCTTCTGCTATCTCCTTTGGCTCCAAATGGCAGTGATAGTCCAAAACCGGTGTTTTTTCTGCATAGTCGTGAAAAAGTTTTTTCGCTGTATCTGTTGAAAGAATAAAATCTTCATCCATAAATTGCTTCATTACTTTTACCTCACTTCATTGTTCTGTTCTTAAAAATTGTTATTTTTTGTTTCACTACAAGCGGAGTTCCTGAAAAATTCAGAGAACTCCACATATTTTTCCAATATTAATTTGCATCCAGATAGGCTTTTCCGCCTTCCATGGTTTTGCCCTTCCGAGCCATCAGTTCCGTAACTGTCAGCATATCATATCCCTGCTCCGATAGCCATGGAACAATCTTTTTGACTGCTTCTGCAGTCTCCGGATGAATGTCATGCATCAAAATGATATCGCCGTCTTTGACCTCTTTTTTTACTCGGTTAAAGACTTTTTTTGCATTGCGGCTCTTCCAGTCTTCCGTGTCAAGGCTCCACAATATCATCGGCTTTTCCACCTTTTTCCGCATGGTCTTGCTGATTGAGCCATATGGTGGACGCAGCAGCGAAATCTGATAACCATTTAACAATTTTGACACAATCCGGTCAGTTCGGTCAATCTGGCTTTTCGCCTTTTTCCATTTTATCTTGCTTAACTGTGGGTGATCCCATGAATGACTGGCAATCTCGCAGCCGGCATCCAGAATCATCTGCATAATGTCTCCATCAACCCGTGCGCGGTTTCCCAGTACAAAGAACGTGGCATGTGCTCCGTTCGCCTGCAGTGCCTCAAGAATCGTCCCATCGTTATCGCGTGACGGTCCATCATCAAACGTAAGTGCTACTGCTTTTTCCTTTGGCACCGGGGTCGGTGTCGGTGTCGGTTCTTCCACCACCGGCGATTCTGCCGCTGCTTTCTGCTTCTGCAAAAGTGCTTCTTCTGCCTGTTTTTGTTGTTTGTGGTTTTGCACAGTGGATACTATCTTTACTCCGGTTAATACTAAAACCAGTACGACTGCCACCGCAATTGATCCTTTTAATAACATGGTCAATTTTTCTGACTGCCGCCGTTTCCATTGTCTCTTCCTATATTCTCGTCTTCCGCTCATAAAAAACCGTCTCCATTCACTTCATTTTCCTGTTCTTCTTTTAACAGTACTAGTGTAGCATTATTCTTCGGGTTTTTCAATAACAATTTTGCCATCCACAAATTCCAATTTTACTTTATTTCCGTTCATTCCCATTTCTTTGAGCAATTCCGACGGAATCTGTATTCTTCCGGCACGATCCAACACAACAAATTCCTCCTGGGCCTCTTCCCGCTGCCACTCAATAGAAATATCTTCCAGCCTATTTTTGTACTCATTTTTCATGATACGCTCGCTGCTAGTCTTTCCATCGCGAATCGAAATGACGCGGTTTACTTTCGATGCCAGTTCATTATCATGTGTTACGATCACGATTGTGATACCGAGCTGTTCATTTAACTTGCGGAACATATCCAGGATATCATCCGCCGTCTTTCGGTCTACTGCTCCTGTCGGCTCATCGGCAAGCAGAAGTTTCGGCTCATTGGCAAGAGCGATCGCGATGGCGACACGCTGCTGCTCACCACCGGAAAGCTGGCTTAACGTATTGTCTTTTCGTTCTGCCAGGCCAACCAGTTCAAGAAGTTCTTCCGCGCGCTTTTTCTTCTGCGCCTCGCTCTTTCCGTCTTTCATAAAAAGCATCGGTGTCATGACATTTTCCCACGCCGTCAGATACGGAAGCAGGTTTCGCGCATTGTTCTGCCACACAAAACCGACGGTGCTTCGCTTGTACTCAACCAACTCCTCTTCGCTCATCTGGAACAGATTTTTTCCATCTACATAAAGTTTTCCGGCTGATGGGCGGTCAAGCCCACCGATCATATTGAGAAATGTGGATTTACCACTTCCGCTGTTCCCGATGATTGCCATCAATTCTCCGCGTTTTACGGTCAGATCCAAGCCCTGAAGTGCCAGCACTTCGATGTCTTTTGTTTTGTAAATTTTTACCAACCCATCGCATTCGATCATAACATCATCCGGAATGTCCACCGGTTCCTCTGCTGTCCCTCCACCGGCAGTCTGACGGTTGATGTGACGAAATTCATTGATTTTTTCCACTACGGTATCCCATTTTTTATTTTTCATCGACAATCTCACCATCCTCCAAATGATATATGCAGTCTGCAATATCTAACAATCCCATGTCATGCGTAGTCATGACGATGGTCACTTCTTCTTTCTCAATCAGTTCCTTAAATATCTTCATCACCTGAAGTCCTGTCGCCGTATCCAGTTCGGCTGTCGGCTCGTCGGCAAAGATGATTTTCGGTTTATGCGCGATCGCTCTTGCGATCGCCACACGCTGCTGCTCTCCTCCGGAAAGTTCCTGTGGCATATGATGCATACGCTGGCCAAGTCCCACGAGCCGGAGACATTCTTCTGCTCTCGCCCGCTTATTTCCCTGATATTTTGCCAGACGGAGCAGAAATTCCACATTTTCATACGCCGTCATCATCGGGATCAAAGCCACTGACTGAAATACAAATCCCACATTATTTTTGCGGAATTCCTCTCGTTCGTGGTCGTTCATCTGTTCCAGCGCTGCCCCCTCAAATACGACGGTTCCTTCTTTCGGATAATCCAACGCACTCAAAATATTCATCAACGTCGTTTTACCGGATCCGGAACGTCCGCGGAGCATCGTAAGTTTTCCCTTTGGAATCTGGATATTGATATCATGCAGTGCAACAAACTCGCGGCCGGAGCCAATTGGAAATGCCTGCTTGATTCCCTGTGTCGTCAATATATTTTCCATCGCTGTCCTCCCTTAATCTTCGCCAAGTTTCAATGCCTGTGAAATGTTGATCTTCGAGATCAGTTTTCCAAGCACAACCATGCAAACCACAATAACAATACCGATGATACTGAACAGACGTACCATATCAAGCGTCTCATTGACCACTTCAAGCGGAATTGCCTGATCGGTCGATGCATAGAAGATCTGCACAAGCGGTACAAACATCTTCGATGCCAGCAACCCGATCACGGTACCGATCACGATCGAGATACCGGAACTGAAAATCTGCTCATTGATCAGCATTTGAATGATCTCACGTTTTGACATACCCATCGCACGAAATACACCAAAAAGCAGTTCGCGCTGGCGGATCGACAAGATCCAGTAGATTAAAAATCCGGTGCAGCACAAGATCAAAATAATGATAAAACTCATCGTAAGGATACCATTGGTTCCCTGGAACAAAGCATCATTTTTCACTTCCACTTTCTTGGCATTTGCATCTTCAAATGTCGTATATGTTATATTGTTTTTCTTCGCATAATCATAGATAAAACGGGAACTTCCGTCCGTTTTCAGCCACACCTGATAAGGCCGCAGTCCAAAGTTCTGCTGAACCTGTGCCAGATTCGCTACGATCAGGTAGTTCTCGGTCGAGACAAGTTTATTTTCCTCATTAAGTGAATGCGTCGTCTCGATGTAACTTGGGAAATAGTCCACGAAGCCAAATACTACACCCTGTGCTTCGACACCATCCTCGTTTGTGTAGGTGATCGTATCGCCAAGACGTACTCCGTAGTTTGTATGATAGTTCATACTTAAAAGCACCGCATCTGCGCGTGTCGCCATCGAATTGAGATAACGGTTGATATGTACCGGAAGCAGGTCTGTCTGGAACTTCGACACGGTCTCTCCGAAACTTTTCGTATCGATTCCCATCAGTGTTGTTTTAACACTATTTCCGCCTTCCTTACTCTTATAGGAAGTTTCTATTTCATCGTCTTTAAATACTTTCGTCGCCGCCGCAACGCCTTTCATGCCTTCGTATACTCCGAAATCCGGTTCGGTATACGTCAATTCAAGATCGGTATAATACTGCATCAGAAGAGAGTTATCTTCCCACGGCTGCTGGAGTACAAGATCTGCTCCGGTGCTATAGTCGATTCCCTTTTCAGAGTTTGACAATATCGTGCGCGCCACCGTCGAATTGAAAATACCGAGCGACACGGTAAACATCAGAAATACCATCATAAATCCCTGCTTTTTCCGCGTGCGGAGAATCTGCAGGAAGGAGGCAAAAAATGCCGGCCGCCAGAATTTTCTTCCGATATAATATACAATCTTTATGAGCAATGGCTGAAGCCGAAGTCCCACAAGACTTGCACTTATGATAAACACCGACGAACAGATGAACAAAAACGGATCAATGGAATCCCCCTCGAGCATACTTGTCATCAATTCGGATTTCCGAGCGGTAAAGGAATACAGTCCATACAATGAAATCACAAGGAAGATCACATCCAAATATACTCTGCTGAATATATTGTGTTTGTTTCCGGTGTTTCTGTGCTTTACATTTACAATCGTGACATTGGCATCTTTAAATACCGGAAGTACCATCACGGCGATAGAAACCAAAATCGCTCCCAAAGTATACAAAAATACACTTGGGCTTAAACTGACGTGCAATGCCTTTCTTTGGATAAATTCCAAAAAGCCGTTCGTCGAACCGAGTGCCTTTGTCATAAAGAAACCAAGCGGCACGCCGACGATACTGCTGCCGATCGAAAGAATCGCCGACTGCAGCGTATAGATCAAAAGGATCTGATTGCGGCTGCTTCCGCGGCTTTTCAAAAGGGCGATCTCATTCTGCTCCAGATCAAGCATCTGCCGTGAGATCATGAAGATAAAGGCAAGCAAAAGCGCAAGTACCGGAATCTGCAAAATTAAAAGTGTCGTCGATACCTTCTTCGCCGTCGTCTGGTAATCACGCAGAACTGCCAGATAGTCCGGTTCCTCTACCGTCGAATTTCTTCCGGTCGTTCCCGCATCGCAAAGTGTCTCCGTGTTTTTTACAAGGGAGTTGACCTGTCCCGGTCTTACACTTTCATAATCATATACCAGATTCCACTGCCCGGTGATATTAAATGCCGGTTTGTCATAATTGACAAAAATGCTCTCAAACAATTTAGGGCTGGTAAATACTTCCAGATAATATTCACTCGGGCTCTGCACCCAGTAATTATCCGAATAATCTTTCGCGTCAAATACGCCGACAATTTTTACTTTAATGTTCGAACCATCGGCATTTTTCAATTTTTCAAAAGACATCTCATCGCCGAGAACGACGTCCAGTTTGCTCATGGCACGCTGGCTCAGAATCACCGGAAGGGCTCCGTCTTCCAGACGCTCGTCGCCATAACATTCGCCGGCAAGCACAGAAATATGATCCTTCATATCTGACATCATCGCAATACGCATGGATTTTGTCGTCGTTTTATTTCCGCGGGACTGCTCAAATTCTCCGCGGACTTTGGATGTTTCAAACAAACTTACCAAATATTTTTGATCGACGCCGAGGCTTTCTGCCGCCCCGTTTGCCGTATCCTGCATCTGCTTGAATTCGCTGCCGTTGGCTTTACCGGAATTCAACATAGAATTAAAGGTAATTACCCCCGGGTCTTTATTTGTCTCCTCGATGTAATTCGAGTATTTTGACTTCAATGTCTTTTCCAGTGCTGCATCCTGGTACATCGGATTACTGCTTGCAATCGCCGCCAGCAGAATGTTACCGATCAGGAGGCAGACAACCATCCACTTTTTATGTATCAATTTTTGCTTTATAAATCGTATCATGTTCTCGCCACGCCTCCTATCTTATGATCGCAAGTGTCTGACCGGCGCTTACTCCCTGCTCCACCAGATACTCTGTTTCAGTATTGTAGTTACTTACAATATAACGTTTGTGGATCTTTCCATCTTCCAGTACATTGACATAAAGTTTGTTTGTGTATTCCACAGACTCCTGATTAATGGCTTCCGCATCGACAACAAGTGCATTTTTCACAGAGAAGGAAACCGCATAGACGTAAATATTTGTCTTTTCAAAGTCATATTTTTGTTTATCGGCTTTTGACACTTCCACATATACAACGTTATCGCCCGCCTCGTCAGTTTCCCCGACTCCGGTAATGTCCGTAGCTGTGATAACTTTTCCTTTTACCTCATGCTGATAGTCTTTCATATTTTTTCCAAGCCGTACGGAAACATCCATATTGTAACGCAGCTTCGACTCCGGGTCTTTTACTTTCAAAACCCATTTGTTATTGCTCCGCATCTCAACGATTTTTTTCGAAGCATCAATCTCATCTCCGACATATTCTCTTCCGGTAGAAGTCACGACACCGCTTTTCTTTGCCACAAGTTTTGTCTTATTCTGGCGGCGTACTAACTGTGCGTAACTCTTCTCCTGATCGATAACTTCTTTCTCGCCCTTTTTGTAATTGGCAAGTTCTTCCTTCTGCTTCTTGATCTCCAGCTGTTTGATCTTCTTTTCTGCCGCATTTTTAATCGTCGCCAGTTCTTTTTCCGCCTGCGACACCGCATTCTGAAGATTGCTGAGACCGGATTCATAATTGGCACGTGCCTGCTGCACTAAGATCTTTTCCTTCTGTAGTTTTGTCTTCGATGTCTCTACATGATACACGGCAAGCACATCGCCTTTGTTGACTTTTTGGTCTTTTTTCACCTTTATGGAATCTAAGACCGCATCTTCATCATCAATGTAAATGGTCTCCGTATCCGTGTAATCAAGATCTGCCGTATCATAATATTCTTCTTTATATGTTTCCTGACGAACCTTTGTCGTCTCGTAATCTTCCTGGGAAACCGCACTTCCGGATGCCGCTTCGCCGTTTTCATAAAGGAGCACTTCTCCTGTCCCCTGGCTTTTTTCCGAACCACATGCCGATAAAACCGCCGCTGTCATGCACAGGATTCCGATCCATTTAACCTTCCACATAGACTACATCTCCCTCCTTTACTCCACTTTCGATCTGTATGTAAGCATCCGTTTCCGTTCCGGTCTTTACGATGGTTTTGGTCTTCGCATCGCCTTCTACCAGATAAACGTAGGATTCTTCTTTGGAACGATACACCGCATTGGCAGGCACGACAAGTGCATCTTTGACCGTATCGGTGTACAATTCGATCGTCGCCGAACCGCCGACTTTCGCATCTACATGATCTGCCACAAAGTCAAACCAGCTGTTTTTCGGATAATTTCCCATCTCGATATCCTGTCTTGATACTTCCTGCTCTTCGACTTCCACTTTGTATTTCTTTCCGTCAACAATCGCCACATAACTGCTCGCCTTCGCGAGTTTGCTGTCAGAAACATACGCCGTCTTCAAGCGAGGAGCATCCATGTTAGCGACCTGAATCGCCACGCTTCCTCCCTGTACCATGTAGCCGCTTCCGCCGCTCGTACTGATGACTTCGCCATCTATGGTCGAATACAGTTTTGAATTTTTCGTGCTTTTCTGTGCCTCTTTGATATCCGCCTCTTTCTGGCGTATCTCCAGCTGCTGCAATTCTTTCTGCTGCTCTAATTTCACTTTCGCAATCTTTATCTCTTCTTCTTTCTCAACGATCTGGCTTTTCAGTATTTTTTTCTGCTTACTGTTTTTCACAGCCTTTGACTGCTTTTTCAGATCGGAAAGAGTTTCTTCCAACATCTCAATATCGTACTCACTCTGTTGGTTTGTCCCCTCATTGGTCTCTTTAAGGGATGCGATCTCTTCCTTAAGCGATTTGACTTTTCCACTGCCGCCTGCCAATGTTGCAAGAAGCTGCCCTTTCTTCACCTTATCTCCGATCGACACTTTCATCTGATCAATACTTCCCGAAGAAAGAAATGCCATCTTTTCGATTTTCGGAACAATCTGCGCGGAGAATGAAGTCACACCACTCAGATCCATCTTTGTAACCACCGCCGTATCCATATCGACGCCGACTGCTTCAATCAGCTCCGGTACATCGCCGGCATTCTGAGCCGATTTTCCACAGCCGCAGCTCATCATCGAAACGGCCAAAAGGACTACACCTATCTGTATCTTTTTATTCACTTTATGTAACCTCCAATCCTTCGCCTAATTCGCTATCACTTGCTCGTTTTCTTCCAAACCGCCCGTAATCTCGATAAAATTATCAATTGTCTCGCCCACCGAAACTTCTTTTGTCGATTTCAAACCATTGGCGTCTTCATAATACACTACATGTTTATCACCCATAGAATACACAATCGACGATGGCAGATACAATATGTCTTTGCGCTCTTTCAATACCACCTGATAGGAGCACACCGTTCCGTCTTCCATATTCAATTTTGTCTTCGGATAGAAATAAACGGAATCCGTAGATTCTTTATCCCGTTTTATCGTCGCCTTGTATTCTTGGCCTTTTACCTCGATCGTAACCGTGTCGCCTTCTTTACAATGCGAAGCATATTTGCTGTTTGCCTCAAATCGGTTCTTTTTCTTTCCTTCAATCTTGACTGCCGCTTCTCCCTCGGTTCCATACGTCCCCTCGGCCTTGCTGTCAACATATGTCACTACACCGTTTACCGATGCCGTGATCTGTTCCTCTTTGATCTCTTCTTTGGCAATCTTCGCATCCATTTTCAAAAGTTCCAGACTGGATTCCAATGCTTTGATCTGCTGTTCGTATTGATTTTTTGCATTTTCAATCCCGCTTTTTCCGCCACCGGTTTTTTTCTGTTTTTCCACTTCCAGAGTCATGAGTTCCTTCGCCTGTTTAATCTGCAGCTCCGCTTTCGCAATTTTCTCATTGGACTCCTTCAATGTTTTTTCACTTCCGGGCAGTTCATATTGCATAATAACATCCCCGGCTTTCACACGGTCGCCTTTTTTGACATAAATCTTCTTAATCACGCTCGCGCCGTCGGGTTCAATATCTTCTTTGACAGTTCCTTTATATTTCCCGGAAATTTCCTCGGTTTTTGCCAATGTTCCCCGTGTGACAGCTACTTTATTGAAACTGGCACCTTCATATTCTTTTACCACCGGAGCCGCATCAAATTCTTCCTCCGTGGGAAGAATCCCACATCCGGTCAGACACATCGAAAATGCAACGCCGGCTGCCACTAACAACCTTCTCTTCACTCGTCTTCCTCCATTCTATCATAACGTTATTCTCTTCTTTCAGTATAACACAACGAAACACGAAACACAAATTATGATATAAGAATTATAACAAATTTAATTAAAATGAAATTAAAATCACTTTTTTCTCAAAAATGTAGTATAATAAGATTGTCTGCCAGAATATTCCGGCAGAAATACTTTGGAAAAAGGAGACAATATTATGGCTTGGTATGATGAAGCGATTTTTTACCACATTTATCCACTTGGACTTTGTGGTGCTGAAAAACAAAATACGTACGAAGGTGTCTCACACCGTCTGAATGACTGCCTCCCCTGGGTTGACCACCTGGTTTCTCTTGGCTGCAATGCATTGTACATCGGTCCGCTCTTCGAATCGGTAGGTCACGGATATGAGACTACGGATTATAAAAAACTGGACTGTCGTCTTGGCACCAATGAAGATTTAAAGAATTTTGTAACCTATTGTCATAAGAAAAATGTACACGTTATATTTGATGGTGTATTCAACCACACCGGGCGTGACTTCTTTGCCTTCCGGGATATTTTGAAAAAGCGCGAATCTTCTTCCTATCTTGACTGGTACTGCAATGTCAATTTTGGCGGAAACAATGAATACAACGATGGTTTTTCTTACGAAAACTGGGGCGGTTACAATCTGCTTGTAAAATTGAACCAGCGCAATCCTGCAGTAAAAGATTACATTTGCGATGTGATTCGTTTCTGGGTAAGCGAGTTTGATATCGATGGCATCCGCCTTGATGCCGCAGACGTTCTGGATTTTGATTTCATGAAGGCACTCCGGCAGACTGCCAATGAAGTGAAAGCGGATTTCTGGCTTATGGGCGAAGTGATCCACGGAGATTACGGTCGCTGGGTCGGTGGCGACATGCTGCATTCGGTTACAAACTACCAGCTGCACAAAGCACTGTTCTCCGGTCACAACGACCACAATTATTTTGAGATTGCACATACCGTAAATTATCTGCATCAAATGTTGTCCAATCATTCAGAATCTCTGAAATTGTACAATTTTGTGGACAACCATGACGTCGAGCGTATTTATACCAAATTAAATGTGAAAGAACATTTCACACCGGTTCACATTCTTTTGTACACATTACCGGGAATTCCTTCTTTGTACTACGGTTCCGAATTTGGAATCGAAGGCCGAAAAGAAAATGGCTCAGATGACTCTCTCCGTCCGCATCTTACTCTTTCTGATTTTGATGAAAATGCAGATGCACAAAAACGCGTGGAACTTATTTCAAAGCTCAGCAAAGTACGCCAGGAAACAAAAGCCTTATCTTACGGAAGTTACCAGGAACTTTTGCTGACAAACCGCCAATATGCGTTCAGTCGTACCATGGATGACACTTCCGTGATCATAACCGTGAACAACGACGAAAACGAAGCTTCTCTTTCCGTCCGCAATGCTTCCGCTGCTTCCTACACCGGCGCGCTGTCCGGCAAAACCGTAACACCGGAAAATGGCATGTTAAACATCACACTTCCGGCCTGCTCCGGCGAAATCTGGATCCCGGAGAAATAGGGACGGACATATTTTCCTGAAAAAAATTATTTTTCAAAAAAGAGACTGTGCTTTATGCACAGTCTCTTTGATTATGTTCTTAAGTTAGATTAGATAAACCAAATTATGCTACAGTGAATTTAGCTTTCAATACTGTAATCTGGTCACCTGCCTGATAAGGTGAGTTGTCTTTCAAGTTAGGAATGAAGAACATGATTGGGTAGTTCAAACCTGTCTCTTCATCTTTGTCACCGTTCATAGCATCAGCTGGGATTGTGAAAGAGAAGTTGTAAGTATATGTCTTACCTTTTTTAATCTTTCCTTCTTTAACTGTTGCATGTTTGTGCTGATTGTCTTTCTTAACCTTCGCAAGAGACCATTTCTTACCAGCCTTCTTAGCAAGTTTAGCTCTCATCTTGGTGTCGATTACATGGAATGCAAATGGATAAGATCCGTCATTTCCACCTTTGGTGTAGTTGAAGCAGAAACCAAGTTCAGCAAGGTCGTTTTTACCGGAGTTCTTAACTGTTACAGAACAGTTAATCTTTTTACCTCGGAAGTCTTTACCACCGTTTGCCGGATCATAGAATGTACCACGGCACAGCCACATAGAGAAACTGCTGTACTTAAATGTGCTGTAAGGACATTTTACAGGCGCTGCCCAAGACTCACCAGTCTCAGAGTTTGATCCTGTCTCTTTTGCAAGGTCATAAATTACTGTACCTGCTTTAGGTGCAGCCACGTTAACTCTGCAAGAAAGTTTTTCTTTTCCAACTTTTACCGTAATTGTACAAGAGCCTTTACCTACTGCTGTAACTGTAGCGGTCTTACCTTTACCTTTAACAGTTGCAACCTGCTTGTTGCTTGTAGACCATTTTGCTTTTGCGCTTGCTTTCAATTTAGCATCTTTTCCACCAACAGTCAATCTGAGTGATTTTTTGTTCAATTTTGCTGCTGCAGATGCGTCTTTTGTATCAGCAATGCTAGCGCATGAAACAGTTACTGCTACTGCCAATGTTGCTGCTACAATTTTCTTTGATACTTTTGAGAACATAAACATTCTTCCTCCTTTAATTTTAGCGTCCATATTTGTGAAAACCGACAAATATGCACAGCAATATTGTGAAAACATTATAACATTTAAACAATAAGAATGCAAGCACTTATCCAAAAAAAATCTCGATTTACGAAAAATTTTTCGCAAATTTTACTCAGCGGTTACTATTCAGGTTCCCCGCTCTTCCCTCAGCGTTTAAAGAAACGCTTTTTCTTTTTCGATTTTTTTTCTTCCATCGAAGCGATGGCTGCCTCCTGCCTTGCTTTTTGTAATGTACGAATGGTTTCATCCAATTTTTTAAACCGTGCTTCCTGCTCTTCTTCCTGCATGCGTGCGAGATAATCCATCTCTTTGCGCATGTCATCCGAAACCTGAGAGCTGATCTGCGAACTCAATTCGCCGGTATTCTCATTTATGGCGTCCTTTATGATATTAGAAAGTATAGACTTAAATTGTGTCATTTTATCGCCACAAAATTCTTTTTCACAATCTTTTTTTAACGGAGTTTTTTCTCCGGATACCACAATCTGCTGACGTATTTCCTTTAACGCTACATGATTTGCCTTTAACTGTTTGATCGCGCGGAATGTCTTCAGATCATCGTCCGTGTAAATCCGGTGCCCCATCGAATTTCGCGAGATATCAAGCCCTAATTCTTCTTCCCAATAGCGCAGTACATGCGGCTCCACTTCCATCACTTTTGCTGCTTCTGAAATCGTATAACATAATTGTACCGGTTCCTTCATAAAATTAAATCAGTCCTTTCCTTTAATGAATACTTGTCCCTTAGTTCAAGTATAACATTAAGAGAAAGGACTTCAAGTCTCTTCGTTCTATCTTATTAAAAACCGTTTGACAAAACTTTTGTATCTTCGACACCGCTTTCCTTTTTTCTAGGATCTCAGGTCTAAGTTTGCAAATTTCGTCAATTCCGCCAGCCACTTGAGCTGCACGGTACACGTCGGACCATTTCTCTGTTTTCCGATAATGATCTCGGTAATTCCTTTGCTGTCAGAATCTTTATTATAATATTCATCGCGGTAAATAAACATTACCACGTCGGCATCCTGCTCGATCGCTCCGGATTCACGAAGGTCGGAAAGCATCGGCCGCTTATCATCACGTTTTTCCACGGCACGGCTCAACTGCGACAGTGCAATAACCGGGCAGTCAACCTCACGGGCAAGCGCTTTCAGCGAGCGCGAAATGTCAGAAATTTCCTGCTGTCTCGACTCGTTTTTATTGCCACCCGAACCTGACATCAACTGTAAGTAGTCGATAATGATAAGTCCGAGATTTTTCTCCAATTTCAATTTACGGCATTTGGAACGGAGTTCTGCAATGCTGATACCCGGAGTATCATCGATCACCAAAGCCGATTCTCCCAGGATTACGGTACTTTCCGTCAGATCCCGCCATTCCTGGTCTTCCAGCTGTCCCGTACGGATCTTCTGCGAATCTACATGGGAATTCATGGAAATCAAACGTTTTGCCAGCTGTACGCGCGACATTTCCAGGCTGAATATAACAGTCGTTATGTTGTTTTTGATCGCCACATTTTCTGCAATATTCAACACAAATGCCGTTTTTCCCATAGAAGGACGTGCTGCGATCAAAATCAGATCGGATTTCTGCAATCCGGCTGTGCGGGCATCCAGATCATAAAATCCGGTAGAAACTCCTGTCACCGCTCCGGCATTTTTCGCAGCGCTCTGAATACTGTCAAGAGTTTCCAATGCTACTTGGCGAATCGGCACAAAATCGCTGCTTGCGCGGTTCTGCACGACATCAAATACTTGTTTTTCTGTCTGTTCTAATATATCTTCCAGTTTTTCATTGTCCTGATAACATTCATTGGCGATGCCTTCTGTCACCCGGATCAAACGGCGCAGCACCGCTTTTTGACGTACAATTTCGGAATAATATTTTACATTGGCCGAGGTAGGAACGGCAGCGATGATATTACTGATAAATTCGACACTGCAAAGTTCCGCCGGCACATTCATCTCCTGAAGACGATTCTGAAGGGTAACCAGATCCACCGGTTTTCCTTCCTGATACAACGCCAGCATAGCATCGTAAAGAGTGCGAAACTGCGGATTGTAAAAATCATCCGATGTCAGAATTTCCGATGCGGTCAGAATAGCCTCCTGATCCATGATCATCGCTCCGATCACAGACTGCTCTGCTTCTGCACTATGTGGAAGAATTTTTTTGATCAACTGTTCTTCCATGCTGTATTATTTCTCCTTTACTACCACTTTCAATTCTACTGTCACTTTCGGATGAAGTTTTACCGGTACATGAAAGGTTCCGATGCTCTTGATTGCATCTTTCAAATGCATCTTCTTTTTGTCCAATTCATAGCCAAGCTGTTCTTTCGCAGCTTCTGCAATTTCTTTTGTCGAAACAGAGCCAAATACACGTCCGTCGGAACCGGTTTTGATCGCGAGCACAACTTCTTTCTCCTCCAGTTCTTTGGCCAGTTTTTTTGCTTCTTCCAGTCTCTCTGCTTCCAATTTATCGTTGTTCTGCTTCTGCAGTTTCAAATCATTGAGGTTCTGTTTGGTCGCCTCAATGCCGAGGTTTTTCTTAAACAAAAGGTTTCTTGCGTAACCATCGTTTACATTGACTACTTCTCCCTTTTTTCCAAGAGATTTTACATCTTCTAACAAAATAACTTTCATCGTATTACCTCCATTTTCTATATCAAATCTCCATCCTGCTGCATTTGCTGCAATGTCTGGCGTATGATCTCTGCCCCTTCTGCAAGAGTGCAGTTTTCCAGCTGCGTTCCGGCGCTGTTAATATGTCCGCCTCCACCGAGACGTTCCATAACAATCTGCACATTGAGTTCGTCGATGGATCTCGCGCTGACGTATACTTTGCCTTCGTATTCGGTAAGGACAAATGTCGCTTTGATCTTGTCCACATCAAGAAGTTCATTGGCAATCTTCGCGCCTACGATCGTCGGCGACTCACAGCCATTGGCATCACACTGCGCGATGGCATAATGTTCCATAAAAATTTCCGTATTCTGCACAGCCTGTGCACGGATCTTATATTCGTTGATATCACAACGGAGCAGTTTACGGATACGGCTGATATCTGCTCCACAGCGGCGCAGAAAAGCGACCGCTTCAAATGTACGAACACCCGGTTTATTCAGGAAGTTATTCGTATCGATCATAATTCCCGAATACATCACATCGGCTTCATACGATTTTAATTTCACCTCATCTCCAACATATTGCAAAATCTCTGCTACCATCTCACACGCCGAAGAAGCGTAAGATTCGATGTAAGACAATGTCGGATTCGGAAAAGATTCTCCTGACTGACGGTGATGATCGAGCACTACAAGGCTGGAAGCCATCGTCACAAGGGCCGGCTCGTCCGTATAGGAAGCATGATTGACATCCACGATAACAAGCAGCGTTCCCTCCGTAAATATTTCCTTTGCCGTCTCTCCGCTGATAATAAAATCTCCCGGATAATTCCCATTTTCTAACAGCATATTGACAACCGGCCGCAAAGAGGCAGATACTTTGTTAACAACAATGTGTGCCCGTTTTCCGAGTGAATCTGCGATACGGTAAATACCGACAGCACTTCCCAGTGCATCTTCATCCGGCAGACGGTGTCCCATAATAATAACCTGTTCTGCGACTTCGATCGATTCACGAAGGGCATGTGCCTTTACCCTTGCTTTTACTCGTGTATTTTTCTCCTGCTGGCGGCTCTTTCCACCATAGTATAACAGATTATCCTTCGTCTTAACGACAACTTGATCGCCCCCACGGGCAAGTGCCAGATCAATCGCTGTATGAGAATATTCCTGTCGTTTTTTATAGGTATCTCCCTGCGTACCGATTCCCATACTGATCGTAATCGAACTTTCCTCTCTGGAATTAATCGTTCGAATGTCGTCCAAAAGAGAGAATTTATCATTTTGCAGGTACGATAGATATTTGTGCTTAAACAGGAAAATGTACTTATCTTTTTCCAGTTTTTTCGTAATCGCATCAATCTTCATCATATATTTATTGATTTTTCGGTCAATCAATGCAGATAACAGGGCACGACGCACCTCATCCACCTGTTCCAGCGACTCGTCATAATTGTCAATATAAAGCAATCCGACATCCAGGCGCTGTTCATTATTTTCCTTAATATAATGTACGATCTCTGTCTCATCGTAAATGAAGAACACATAAAAATTGTCTCCAAGTCCCATGGTTTCCGGATTTTCCCCATTCTCACCGGTAACCTTATCCACATTTACCTTCTGAATAACCGCTTTGTAAAAAATGTCCTCGTTGTGAAAATGAATCTCGGAATTCTGCTCATAGGTCTTTGGATATGTATCCAGCGTAAGATTCGGAATCACCGAATCTACTACAAATTTTCCCGATGTCTCCTCATTGCAGAACTGCTTATCAAAATTTTTATTGCGCCACAGACAGTTTCCCGCATAATCCGCAATTAAAATCGGAATATCCAGATCATTTGCCAGCCGTTTAGTCGTATTATTGAAGCGGATCGCATACGTCACAATATCTTTCAACAGCTGTCCCCGTTTATAATACAACAACAAAAGCGCAATGATCATATACAGAAGCACATAAATTGTCATAATCGCTCCCGCTTTTACATCCACAAAATAGATATGAACATTCATCACCAAAAGCAGTGGGGTCAGTAAAATCGGCCACCGCAAGTACGAGCGGAGTGTTCCCTGTATTCGGTTTCCCTTCAATACTCTTCCTCCTTATTTTGTCACCAAACAAAGTTTGATGACCTGCGCGCGCCTCAGCGCGCTTCTTCTTTTTTCTGACACCAAACGAAGTTTGGCGACAATATACTAACGTAAATTATAGCACAATTCCAATTTTTACGCAACAAAAATAAGCCCTCTGCAAAAGTTTCCTCTTGCAAAGAGCTTATCAAATTTCCAATTAGTCTAATGTGTATGGCATCAAGCTCACGTGACGGGCACGTTTGATAGCTACAGTCAAAGCACGCTGATGTTTTGCACATGTACCTGTGATACGACGAGGAAGGATCTTACCTCTCTCAGACATGTATCTTCTCAGTTTTGCAACATCTTTGTAATCAATATAATCATGCTCTTTATCAGAACAGAATGCACATACTTTTTTTCTTCTACGAGGGCCTCTTCTTCTCATCGGAGAATCAGAACCATTTCCCTTGTTATAAGCCATTTGATTTACCTCCTTTTAGTTAAATGGTAAACCGTCTTCAATTCCGTCCGGAATGTTCATGAAATCGTCATCTGCAGCCATAGCCGGTTCCGGAGCTCCACCGCCAAAATTGGATGCACCGCGGGATGCATTTGCATCTGCTGTACTCTTTCTCTCGGCAAACTCAATCTCATCTGCCATGATCTGAACGCTGTAAACACGCTCTCCATTTTTGTTGGTATAATTATCATTCTGCACACGGCCAGTAAGCAGCATACGTGAACCCTGTTTGAAATATTTTTCAACGAATTCTGCCTGCTTTCCAAATGCTGTACAGTTAAAGAAGTCGGTATCGGTATCGCCCTGACGGCTAAATCTACGGTTTACTGCAATACTAAATCTAGCGATTGCTAACGAATTTTCGCCTTGAGAATAACGAATCTCAGGGTCTCTCGTCAAATTACCCATTAAAATTACTTTATTCATGGAAGGATTCCTCCTTTTCTTATGCTTCCTGTTTTACGCATAAGTATCGAAGCACGTTGTCCATAATGCGAAGTCTCTGCTCGATTTCACCAGGTGTGTCCGGTTCTGAGTCGAACTGAATAAAGTAATAAAAGCCTTCATTCATCTTCTGAATTTCATAAGCAAGTTTTTTCTTGCCCCATTCATCGACGTTTGTAATCGTACCGCCGAAAGTAGTGATATACTCTTTTGCTTTTTCGACAGTGGCATTTCTTACTTCGTCATCAACTTTTGCACTAACAACTAAAGCCAATTCATACTTATTCATAGTTGCCTGCACCTCCTTTTGGTCTCTGGCTCTTCTCAATGGGAATAAATCCCTGAAAAGAACAAGGAATTATGATTTTTACATCACGGAATTTTATTTTACCATGATTTATCTCCAAAAGCAAGTATTTTTTATAAGAAACCTTTAAAATTTTTCTCTACCACTTTCCGTGGAACCATCACCTGGTGCCCACACCCCTGGCATTTCAACCGGAAATCCATTCCTACGCGCAGGATTTCCCAGCGATTCTCTCCACATGGATGCGGCTTTTTCATCTTGATCACACTGCCAATCTCAAATTCCATATCCGCATTCTCTCCTATAAGAACATTTTCAAAATCATAACAACCCAGAATCCCAGTCCGAACAAAAGCAAAAAGAATTGAAACACGTGGTCTGCCTGATCAATCTTTCCCTGCATACTCGCCTTGCGGTCACGTTCTGCATCCGTCGCCCCATTGATGATATCTTTAATGCGTACCATGATTCCGTCTTTTTCCTGCATCCTCTCATTTCCTTTCTGTCATCAAATTTTCTCCCGCTATTTCTTTGTTCATTGTATCACATTTTCCCCCAACTGGCTATATCTTTTTTTCTTGTATTATGTTATACTTATGGCAGGTATTGGTTTGGAGGATGTAGCCTGACATTATTAATGAATTGGAGGTTTTTCTATGAAAAAACAACAATGGGCGAAAGCCACCGCGGTCGTGCTGGCCGCAAGCCTTCTTCTGCCTTCTGTGATACCGGCAGATACACAGGCAAAAGCAAAGATCCGGCTCAGTGCAAAAAAAATATCGCTTAAAGTCGGACAGACAAAGAAACTGAAAGTAAAGGGAACCAAAAAGAAAGTAGTTTGGAAATCTTCCAAAAAGAAGATTGCTTCCGTCTCCAAAAAAGGAGTTGTCAAGGCCCTTCGCAGGGGAAAAGCAAAGATTACAGCAAAGACAGCAGGAAAGAAACTGGTTTGTATGGTCACCGTAAAAAATTCGAAAATAAAACCAACCGTCATTCCTGCCACTTCCGCACCGGCGACAGCCTCGCCTCTTGCAACGGCATCTGCACCATCTGCTTCCCCGTCTGCGACTCCGGAAGTTACGACGACAACGGTTCCGGCGGAAACGCCTTTTGTTTCCATGGCACCTTATGAGAGCGGTGCTCCATCCGCTCCGGCGCTCTCTCAGAAAACCGGTGTGTACGACGAGGCTTTCAAACTTTATATGGCAGCGCAGCCGGGCACGGAAATTTACTACACCACCGACGGCAGCATACCGACAGTGAATTCCGCAAAATATACCGGAAGCATACAGATTTCCTGCCGCAATGGCGAAAAGAATGTATTGTGTTCCGAAGAAAACATAAAGAAAATGGACATTGCCGGAAGCGGTTACGATTATGTCCCGGAAGATAGCGAAGTGGACAAATGTACCATTATCCGCGCCGCTGCGATTGCACCGGACGGCACATCAAGCTCGGTCATCACGAACAGTTATTTTGTCGGAAATGATATGGCAAACAAATACAAAGGCGCTACCGTCGCTTCGCTTGTCATGGATCCAAACGATCTGCTTGACTACAACACCGGCATTCTTGCTCTTGGTGCCTATTATGACGAATGGCGCAAGACGGCAGAAGCCAAACAGATCATTCAGAGCAAAGCTTACTGGAATTACGAAGGAAATTATACGCAGTCCGGAAAAGGCTGGGAACGTCAGGCAACGATGGATTACATTGATCCTTCTACCGGAAATGTCGAATTTTCGGCTCCAATGGGTGTCCGTCTCCACGGCGGTGCAAGCCGTATGTACGGACAAAAGAGTTTTAAATTTTACATGCGTGAAGAATATGGACAGAAAAATCTGAAATATGCTTTGATTCCGGGCGATGTTGACAAAGACGGAAAACAGATCAAAAAATACAAAGGCTTTATGCTTCGCAACGGCGGAAATGATACGGAACTTACAAAGATCCGCGATGTATTTATCCAAAGCTGTATTACCGACCGTGCTTACGGCACACAGGCCGCCCGCCCATGTGTTCTCTTCCTGAACGGAGAATATTGGGGGCTTTACAACCTGACGGAACGTTACAGTGACAATAATTTCGAAGAAAATTACGGTGTGGATAAAGATAATGTTGTCGTGTTTAAAGAAGATGAACTCGACGAAGGAACTAAAGACGACAATGCTCTCTACGAAGAACTGATGGGCTATGCAAACAAGGATTTTACGGATGATGCCGTTTACGAAGAATTTTGCAAAATTATGGATATCGACAGTTTCGCTGATTATTATGCGACAGAAATTTACATTGGTAATAATGACTGGCTCATCACTTCCGGTCACAATAGCCGTAAAAATTACATTGTATGGCGTGCCCGCACCGTCGATGAAGGAAATCCATATGCTGACGGAAAATGGCGCTATATGATTTACGACACCGAGTTTTCAATGGGATTGTATAGTAACGGCTCAGAATATGCCAAAACGAAATCCTTTACAAATGCCAAAAATATGGATCCGCTTTTTGCAGCTGTTATTCAAAATAAAACATTTTACAATAAATTCCTTGCCACGATCAAAGAGATTGGCTCGACGAATTTTGATCACGAGACCCGCTGTCAGAAATTGGATAATCTGACCGCATTGTATCAGCCGCTGATGCAGGATTTCTACACAAGATATTTTGGCCTCAACGACAATTGGCATCGCAATCAATTTGCATCGAATGTCAAGGAAATGAAGAACTTTTTGAAAGCACGTTATGATCTCATCTTAGATGATATTGAACAATAGTAAAAACATTAAGGGGAACAGCAACGAAAGGCCGTTCCCCTCTTATTTTATCTTCTTACGTCTCCGCGGTCTGTCACGATGCGGTATCCCGCCCGCGCAACCCGCTGTTCCAGACATCCACGGCACTGCGCCGCTTCTTCTCCGGTACAGATTTTATTTTCATACAGATCGTATTTTTTTCTTACTGAAACCGGTGAGAGATTCGGCATAACAACATTTCCGCCTGCCTTTAATCCCAATTCTCTGCCTTCCGCATGAATCGTTCCCAGCGCTGTCGTTGAAGGAATCAGCGCATACGGAAACAACAGTCGCAAAATGGACACCATCCGCAATGTCTTTTCCAAACTTCCACTCGGGTACTGTGCAAACGGCGTCTCCCCGTGCGTGATATACGGTCCGATTCCAATCATATCCGGCTGCAATTCCTGCAGAAAGCGAAGGTCAGCCACCAGATTTTCCGTCGTTTGAAATGGCGAATCTACCATAAATCCGGCCCCCACCTGATATCCGATCTCCTTCAGATCAAACAGGCATTTTTTTCGATTTGCCAAGCTCATCTCTGCCGGATGCAGTTTTCCATAATGCACTTCCGTCGCCGTCTCATGGCGCAGCAGATAACGTTCTGCCCCGGCATCATAATAGGCCTGATAACTTTCTCTTGTTTTTTCTCCGATGGAAAGCGTGATCGCACAATCCGCAAAACGCCGATGAATCTCGCTCACAATGTCACACACCCGGTCATCGGTAAAGTACGGATCTTCGCCTCCCTGCAGCACAAAAGTACGAAATCCAAGACGATACCCTTCTTCACAGCACGAAAGTATTTCCTCTTTTGTCAGGCGGTATCGGTCCGCATTCGAATTGTCTCTTCGAATCCCGCAGTAATAGCAGTTGTTTTTACAATAATTGGTAAATTCTATCAAGCCGCGAACGTACACTTCATCCCCATAGTGTTCTCTCCTCACTCGATCTGCCGCCACAGCAAGAGCCTCCGTAATCTCCTGCCCCGGTGTATCGATCCATTGTTTTAACTCCTCGTCATCTGCCAAGGAAATTTCTTTTATTTTCAGCATGTTTTTATTCTCCCGGCTTTTCTTCCCAAAATAATTGATCTAAACTCTTCCCAAGCACCCAGCATATCTCGAGGCACAATTTCAGACTCGGATTGGTCTCGCCGCGTTCAATGGCATTCATCGTCTGTCGGGAAATTCCCACTCGCTCTGCCAAATCTTTCTGCGTCATATCTTTTTCAAAACGCGCCATCGTAAGGCGTCTATTTTGCTTGCTGTCCCCCATATCCGTCACCTCCGTCAATGTTTCAATTATAGCATGGCTGTTTGTCCTGCGTCAACTTTAATCCATCTCAAGACAGAAAAACTCCCCGGAAATTTTCCCAGGGAGTCTGCATTGTGATTTTATTATTCTCCGAAGTATCTCTTCAAAAGTCCTTCAAATGCTTTTCCATGTCTTGCCTCGTCACGAGCCATCTCATGAACGGTATCGTGGATCGCATCCAGATTTGCTGCTTTCGCACGTTTTGCAAGATCCATTTTTCCGGCTGTTGCACCATGCTCGGCATCTACACGCATCTGCAGGTTTTTCTTTGTAGAATCTGTCACTACTTCACCAAGCAGTTCTGCAAATTTTGCCGCATGCTCTGCCTCTTCATAAGCTGCTTTTTCCCAGTAAAGTCCGATTTCCGGATATCCTTCACGGTGAGCCACACGTGCCATCGCAAGGTACATACCCACTTCAGAACATTCTCCTTCGAAGTTTGCACGAAGGTCTGCAACAATATCCTCGCTAACGCCTTTTGCTACGCCAACTACATGCTCAGCAGCCCAGACTTTTTCGCCTTCTTCCATTTTGTTGAATTTTTCAGGACCTACACCACACTGTGGACATTTTTCTGGTGGCTGATCTCCTTCGTGAACATAACCGCATACGGAACATACATATTTTGCCATAATAATTTCTCCTTTTCTTTTATAAATTTTATTTTTTAGCAATGATGGCAATCGTGAAACCATCATCCTAAGTTTTTTGCTTCTTTTAGGCATTTTTCACATAATCCGTAAAAATATACCTGGTGTCCATGGATTTCTCCATCTAGTTTTTCAGCTGCTTTTTTCTCCAACTCATCAAGCGGCGGCATATCGACATCCTGCACGCTTCCACACTTGTCACATAAAAAGTGACAATGTGGTGCAACTGTGGCATCGAACCGGTCAATGCCGTCTCCACAGGAAAGCCTCTGAATCTCTCCCGCCTCCGACAAAAGTTTGAGATTTCGATAAACAGTTCCCAAACTAAGTTTTGGATTTGCGCTTCGAACATTCATGTAAACCGTCTCCGCTGTCGGATGAGCTGTCGTAGATTTTAAATACTCCATGATCATCTCACGCTGCTTACTATACTTCACCCCAGCCAAATCCTCACCTCGTTTCTTTTTAATAATGATAACTGTTATTGTTATAGTACACTATTGATCACTATTTGTCAATAAGTTTTTTGAAAAAATTTTGATTTTTTTGTGATTTTTGAGGGAAGTGTCGGAAAATGGGTAAAAAACAAGCCAGAGTGGTAGGCTCTGACTTGGAAAAATTATCTTTTAGTTAGTTTTAAAATCTCACAAATTTCATCTTCTGTTTTTTGGCTGCTTCATCGTATTGTGTTGCTAATTGTGAAATTTGCAACGTGTTTTTTAACATTGTATGCATCCTATTTTCCCTCCTGTTTGTAGTGTGATAAACTTTCTCCGTTATCTCTATATAAAAATGCTAACACACAAACAAGAATGAAACAAGTGTCGTTTGTACGTAAAAATGGTCGTTCATACGTGAAAATGAGCGTTTTGTTGAAATAATGCCATATTAGGTCAGAAGAAAACTCTATAAATTATCCCGTACCATCATTAATGAATACCCCAGCAGATTCTTTCCTTTCCATGCATTAATGTCAAATCGCATCGGATCATTCACAGATAAACCGATCCCCCAGATGCGATCCTTTACCGCACATTCTGCAAGCATTGCATCTTGCGTATCCAGCAATTTCTGCTTCAAAAAATAATTTTGAGTAAATTTTGCCCGTAAGCCTTCATATACAATAAGTTGCCTCAATCCATTCCAGATATTTTCATTATAATTGGCTACCAAACGTCCTAATTTCTTAATATATGCAACATCCTTAGACGCAAGAATTTCTTTTGCAATCGCCTCGTTCCCAAAACAAATAGCTTTACGATACATCATAAACTGCTCCATTGATGTAAATTCGATGCCATCCACAGAAAAATCTGAAAGATACCAATTGCTCAAATATCCATTTTCCTCGTTAGGATTGTGAAAACATATTATGTTCATAAGGTCACCTGCTTTCTGTTAATTTGTAATTTTTTGTATAAATGCGTATGTTGTTTTGCACTACTTTCAAGCCTTCAGCCATGCCCGATGCCGTTCTCCACATTCCAGTCCCCTCTGATTTTTGTTGACTTTTTTTCTGATATTGGATATAATGTACTAAATAAATCTGTTCGTGGACCAGCTTTGGACCGCGAATGGATTTATTTTTCTCTTTTAAGCATTATACTTTCTTAATAATCACTTTAAAATTGCTTATTATGAATAATTTCTGTTGATAGTGTATAATATTTTACCATCTTTTACCCTTTTTGACAATCTTATTTTATAATCCACAATTTTAAAATCCCCACTCCATATACGCCCCCGGTCTACCATAAACACTTGTCAATGTTTTCCTTACTTTGCAGTTTATCCAGCCATTCTTTTGGAATATTTTCTATCCCGTACAGGATTCCCGCCAAGCCACCTGCAATAGCTGCGACGGTATCCGTATCATCCCCGAGATCAACTGCTTTTTCGATACATTCTTTGTAAGAATTTGTGGTTAGGAGCGACCACATCGCCGCCTCAAACGAATCAACGACATAACCACTCGAACGGATTTCCTTTTCTTCAAGTCGATCGATGTATCGTAAACGATGCAGAATTGATTTTTCCGACACATACTTTTCTATGGCTTCCAGAGGAGACACGCCTGTAAGCATCTCCTGTGCGATTCTTACATAAATAATACAAGATTCCTTTGAAATCTTATGTGCATGCGTAATAGCCGACACTTCCGCGATTTGTTCATCGGTTACATCGGGAACAAATGCCAGGGGAAGGATACGCATCAAAGAACCATTGCCATTTGACCTCTCATCCTCTTTTCCCTTTTTATTTTCGATTGCCTGGCTGCAAGTAATTCCATAGTCAAAAACTTCACCAAACGGTGTATACTTTTTCTCATAAAACCAAGCTTCAAATTGCCGGCGAATATCTTCGCAGTCTATTTTGCCCATATTCTTAATGCTGGCACAAGTTGCCAGTGTCATACTGGTATCGTCAGACCATGTACCTGCAGGCTGATGGTGTGTGCCGTAACCAATCATCCCGGCACATTGAAAACTGCCTCTCTGCTTAAATTCATATGGTACGCCTACTGCATCTCCAATAGCCAGCCCATAAACTGCTTCTCTTAATCTTTCTCCCATGATTTACCTTTCCTTTCAATCAACCGTTTCATTGATACCTTGAATGAAAAACTAAAACCCAACTGAAAATACGTCTAATAATCAAAATTCTGTTCTGAGGTCAAATAAAGCCCTAATAATGGATGTTCAAATTCAAATATCATGCTATAATTAAGGCATTCCAGATAGCAGGTATATATTTGTTTGCATGATTAACAGACGGCTGGCTACTTGTTATGCAAAAGTAAATGCGACCCGTCTATTTAATACCTATTGACAAATCGATTACTATCTGCAGCTTCGGTCTAATTACTTTTTAACGAATAAATCTGGCATTAAATGCACTTCATCTGGCGGGATGAGGTGCATTTTTAATAATGACATTAATGCTTTGAAATCTTCATCATCCTCTTCTACGAGCTCGTATGGACTTTTATTTCCAAGTCCAGGACGTTTTACACTATTGATATGATTCATTAATAAAGTCATATCTTCTTGCGTGTATGGGTTTAAGCTTTTTCCTTTTGGCACGGCATAACGAATAAATTCATGATTCTTCTCGATACACCCTTTTTGCCATGAAGCCATTGGATCACAGTAATAAAGACTTGTTCTATAAACTAGGAAGCCATCCTCATCCAGCGTAAGTTCTAACTCATCTACCTTCTTGAATTCGCTACCGTTGTCAGTCAATATAACCGGAAACAACCGTCTAAAAACATCTATTCCCAATCCTGTCTCGAGATAGTCCAGAACCCTTTTTACGGATTCTGCTTTTCCATCTGGCATCAGGAATAGTAGCATTACGTTGTTCTTTCTAAAGATCATTGTAAGCAAACGCTTTCCAGATTCTCTAACGCCTTTTACAGTATCCATTTCTGTTACTTCATCTTCTGAATATTTGAATTTCATCGCATACTCAAAATCCTCATATGTCCTACACTGTCTATACTCCATTGAGTGAAATCCATTGATATCGTTGTACTTTTTCTTTCGTGGTTTGTAGCCTGTCTTTCTTCTTAAATCTATGTTTTTAATAGATAAGGCACCTTCATCGATATAGTTATAAAGTGTTCTCAAACACACTGGCATTTCATTTTCATGTTCTGCATATATGTGTGTTAAAGGCTGGCCTTTCTTAACAAGTCGAGTCACAAGTTCATCCAATTCTTCCTTCTTTTCATCAGAAAATCTAACTCCTTGTCGACTCTCCGATCTACGACGAGTTACAGCTGCATCAGCGAATTTCGCACTGTAAATATACTTATCTTTGTTGCAAAGCTTTTTATCCTTACAGTTATTACAAACATACGGAGGCGAATCAAACTTATGGCAAGCAACTGATACATATCTATCGCATACCTTGGTACAATCCACTCCTCTGCAAAGTCTACACTTTGTATTACAGGCTTCTTCATCACAGCCGCACAAATTCCTTACTGTGCATTGTCTTGCCATGCGGCAATCTTTTCCATTCGGGTAATTACCTTTAATGAAGGTTCTGTTTTCTTTAACTTCATGTGCAATAGTAGATGGATGTCTGCGAAGTCTTTTTGCTATTTTTTTGAATGACTCCCCGATGCATATCCCAGTTTCTATTGCTATTCGATCTGACAGGTCCATTTGTCCGCTAGCATTGTAATAATTCATATCTGCTCCTTTCCCAGCAGATAGTAATCGATATAACCAATATATCATGCCTTGGAAAGGGCTGTAGAAAAAGTAAACTAGACCTTTTATAGCCATTTTCAGTTGTCAAAGTACAGGTTTAATTTTTCATTTTAGCCGTTTCATTGATATTTTTTACAACATTACCTGTCTCAAAAACAGGACTTGCATTTTTTGTAAAGTATCAAAAAAAGTCCTCAGACACTCATCTGAGAACTTCTAATTTATTAACTCCCCGAGTAGGGCTCGAACCTACAACCCCACGGTTAACAGCCGTGTGCTCTACCATTGAGCTATCGAGGATTATTATACCTTCAAAACTACACATTGTTCAAACCATTCCAAACCGATTAAGGTCAAGCCTTCGACCTATTAGTATCCGTCAGCTGCATACATTACTGTACTTCCACCTCGGACCTATCTACCTCGTCGTCTTCAAGGGGTCTTATTGACTTATGTCAGGGATATCTTATCTTGAGGGGGGCTTCACGCTTAGATGCCTTCAGCGTTTATCCCGTCCCGACTTGGCTACCCGGCTATGCACTTGGTAATACAACCGGTACACCAGAGGTCAGTCCACCCCGGTCCTCTCGTACTAAGGGCAGCTCCTCTCAAATATCCTACGCCCGCGCCGGATAGGGACCGAACTGTCTCACGACGTTCTGAACCCAGCTCGCGTACCG
>OGPH01000142.1_pt1 | contig 84036 bp, 79 predicted proteins | sample 1552891 | NCBI WGS metagenome assembly OGPH01 (sample SAMEA2580272, study PRJEB22360) | human gut metagenome | biome: human gut; feature: human-associated habitat; material: faeces | place: Denmark | collected 2008/2010 | reverse complement strand
GCTGTGTAGTATATACTTTAACCCGATTGGTCATTCCAATATGAATTTAACTAATCTTTCTTCTTAATCTTCTTTCCTTTATTCAGTTTTCAGGGTGTTTGAAAGAACACAGAGATGCACCATTAGCTCAGTTGGTAGAGCACCTGACTCTTAATCAGGGTGTCCCGGGTTCGAGCCCCTGATGGTGCACCAAGAGAAGTTGCAGGGGCTAATGAGAGCAAAGACCATTAGCCTTTGTGACGAAAGACAAGGCTCGTTGGTCAAGCGGTTAAGACTCCGGCCTCTCACGCCGGCAACGCGGGTTCGATTCCCGCACGAGTCACCAAAAGGTAAAAAAGCTGAAATGCTTATAAATACAAAAGAATAGTTGGTGTTGATGACGCTGAGGGTCCACCTGTTCCCATACCGAACACAGAAGTTAAGCTCAGTGGTGCCGAAAATACTTGGCTGGTGACGGCCCGGGAAGATAGGGAGATGCCAACACAAAGCATACACCCAAACGGGTGTTTCGCTCTATATTCCTCCATAGCTCAGTCGGTAGAGCGCATGACTGTTAATCATGATGTCACTGGTTCGAGCCCAGTTGGGGGAGCCAAAAGAGGCTCATAGTTTTTCTATGAGCCTCAATTACTTATATATAAAATTTATTTCCGGTAGAAGTGATAATTGTTTTATCGGAAAGGAAAAGATATGGAGTTCGAAAATATGACATACAAACAATTTGATGTTCTTATGAACTCAATTATCCAAATAGTGAAGGATTCTGAAACTAAAGATGAAGCTGTTGAAAAGCTACAAAATTTAGTTAAAGGTAAAGAAAACTGATTACTTTCGCTAATCTGCTTAATTTAATATTATCAAATATATGAGTCAATCATCATATTTCTTATTTTAGAGATATAGTAATTGGCTCTTTTTTTATTTGGCAATCGTTTTAATTTTTTTGATTAGAACGGTTGCCTTTTTTATTTGCAAAAAATTTGAAAGGAATGATTTTAAATGTATTTTACCGACACACCCGAACTCAGAAACTTTGAAAGAGAGATGCGTCAGAAACCTAATTTTGACAGGCGTAATGATGACTGCGATGAAAATAATCAGGCACATTTCTCTGATAACAAAAATCTCAACACAAATAAAAAGAAAGAATGAGGTTGATTTTATGACTATAAAAATCAGGAGTCCTACTAATGGATATTGCTTGAATCAAAACTAAAAAAATAGGAGATGTATAATTTGAACGAATATGAAAGACAGCGCAGAATAGCTGAAAGCACAAAGAAATTGTATCCGCCGGGAACAAGAATTGAGCTTATCCATATGAATGACCCACACGCACCTGTTCCGGCAGGCACAAGAGGAACAGTTAAATTTGTTGATTCAATGGGAACGATATTCCCTGAGTGGGATAACAATCGAACCATTGGTATCGTTCCCGGTGAGGACTCATTCAGAAAGCTCACACAGGAAGAAATCGAAACGGAAAACCAATCCGAATCACAAGTTGATATGAAGTTCCTTATGAGGATAACGGAATGACAATGGGAATGTGAGGTGTTTTTAATCTATAAATCTTCGGTGAGCTGAAGATTTATGACCATCAGATATTTTGATATGTTTGCAGGTATTGGCGGTTTCCGTTCCGGACTTGAAGCCATAGGCGGCTTTGAGTGCGTCGGATACTGTGAAATCGATAAGTATGCAAAGCAGGCATATGAAGCAATGTACGATACAGGAGGTGAACTTTACTTTGATGACGCAAGAAAAATTGTACTCGAACAGTTACCCGATTTCGACCTTTTGGTCGGAGGATTTCCCTGTCAGTCCTTCTCAATCGCAGGAGCGAGAAAAGGATTTGATGACACAAGAGGAACGCTATTTTTGAGATTGCTCGAATTGCTGCCGCTAAAAAACCTAAGTATCTCTTCCTCGAAAATGTTCCCAGTATGCTTAACCACGACAAAGGCAGGACATTTGAAACAATCCTCCGTACGGGGTCCCCGAAAAGCTGTAAGCTTTTTGGGGAGAGGAGGCACAGCATAGCGAACGAGCTTTTGACCGCTTGCGGTCGAAACGAGTAAGCGGAGCTTGTGCCGACGAGGGGTATGATGTATGCTGGCAGGTACTCAACAGCAAAAATTTCGGAGTACCCCAGTCAAGAAATCGAGTGTTCATTATCGGATATCTTAGAGGACAATGTGCCGGAGAAGTACTATCTTTCACGCAAACAAGCGGAAAAGCTCTTATACAAAGAAAAGTCAACGCAAGGTGAGCGAATCTACTCATCGAAAGGGCTCAGCTGTACACTGACAAACGGTTCTGGTGGATTCGGCGGTTATTCGGGACTTTATCTTATTGAAGATACTGGAAACTTTGGCTTGCCGATAAAATCTAAAACCAAAGACGGTTATCAGGTTGCATATCCCGGCGACAGCATTGATACTGCTTTTTCTGTACAGAACTCAAGACGTGGTCGAGTCGGCAATCAGGTAGCACATACTCTAACAACCTCAGCAACGCAGGCGTACTATTTTATTGACCTTAACCCTGACCCGAAACTGACAGAAATTGCAAGGTGCATAACTGCAAGGCACGATTCGGGAATCAGTAACCGAAAGGCTGAACATTCGGGTATTTTCGTAGAAAGCATGAATATTGCAGATGATGAAAAATTCGCAGTTGCTTTTGTTGAGCCAAACGGAGAAGTTCATATCGGCAGAATAAGAAAGCTTACTCCGAGGGAGTGCTGGAAATTACAAGGCTTCACGGACGATCAATTCGACAAAGCAAAAGCGACAGGACTATCCGACAGCAGGCTATACAAGATGGCTGGAAATGCAGTTACAGTAAATGTGATTTCAGCAATCGGTGAAATCATTAAAAAGGTAGAAAGTAAAAATTAAACAACAACCAATTCAATCGTTTCTGACAGCGACTGATATTGGTTTCAATATATATAGCCGTTGATTGAGTTAAAAACTTAATCAACGGCTTTTTGTCGTTTCAGGGGCGATTGATGTTCCGAGAGGAGTGAAAGGTAATAAAAACCCCTGTAAGTTGGATGGGTAACAAAACCTCCATACTTCATATTTTGTACGCCCTCTTTCCTTTGAATTACGAAAGGTATATTGAACCGTTCGGAGGTTCGGGAGCTGTACTGTTAGGCAAGAAAAAGCCTGATAAATTTGAAGTGTATAACGATTTCAATCACAATCTTGTAAACCTTTTTCGCTGTATGCGTGACAGACCTATGGCATTCATAAAAGAGCTCGGCTTTTATCCGCTTAATTCAAGGGATGATTTCAATGCAATAAAGCACTTTTTTAAACAGGAGAAGTTTGAAGATAAGTACCTTGATGAGGAATTGGAACTGACGAAGATTATCCTGCCTGACTTGAAAGCAGAAGAAATCATAGAGCTATATGTCAGAATGAAACAGGACTACGATTTGCGCAGAGCCGTAATGTTTCTTAAACTCTTACGATACAGTTATTCAAGTGGCGGAAAATCATTTGCCTGTCAGCCATTTTCAGTAGTGAGCCTGTTTCAACTGATAGAGCAAGTGGGAAAAAGACTTGAAAATACTGTGATTGAAAATCAGGATTTCGGAGTTTTAATAAAGCATTATGACCGAGAAAATGCCTTTTTCTACTGTGATCCGCCATACTTCTCAAGCGAGTATGTTTATCAGTGCGGTTTCACTTGGAATGACCATCTTAGGCTAAAAAACGCACTTGCAAATGCAAAAGGCAAATGGCTTGTATCATACAATGATTGTAAGGAAATACGTAATTTATATGATGGATATTCATTTTTTGATTTCACAAGGTTACACAATATGAAACAGCGAATCAACGCAGGCGAGCAATTCCCTGAACTGCTAATCGGCAACTACGATATGTATGAAAGGCAAAGAAACAAGCCGTTGCAGTTAAGTCTGCTTGACTTGACAATCGAACAACAAATTGATTTAGAACAAATTTTGAAGGAGTGCATAATTAACAATGGAAAATAGAATTTATGTAAGTATACCGCTTGATGCATTGATAGTTGCAGGAATTACATCTGACTGTGCTGTGCAAATTTCGGCTTTGGACGGAGTAATTCTGATTGAGAGGTGCGATGATGATTGCAAAGAATGTTGTTGCGACTTTATCTGTGATGAGTGCAGAGCAGAGCTTGCGGAAAGCGAGGACGAGTAGTGCTTAAAATTTACAGAGTTCTCGGAAAAAAAGGAAGGATTACAATCCCCTATGAAATCCGTCAACGAATCGGATTCAGATACAACGATGTTTTATCATTCATCCAACAGGATGACGGCTCGGTACTTGTCAGGCGAGAAAAAATCTGCGACAACTGCAAGTACCTTGAAGAAGATTTTGAAGAAAACATAACTCTTGAAGATTTTCTCGACAGCCTGTCCGAGGAAGAACAGAAAGATGCACTTTTACATCTTTCCCTGCTGTGGGCAGAAAAGAAGAGAATAAGTTGACCGTTGATTTGGAATAAGGTATAATATCTGTATGATGAATAGATGTTTGTCTGTTTAGTAAATTTAGATTCTATAAAATACATGTGGTGATAAAAATATGACAAATAAAGAGATACTTGATATTGCAATGCAACAATCTGCATACGATATTAATGCTAAGGCTTCGGATTTTCTTATGGACACAAATGTGTTTGTAAAGCTTGAAATTGGACCATTGGCAAGAAAATACTATGAAGAACCTATTGCCTCTAATTTAGTTTCGTATGGAAGTAATATAGTTGCATCTGTAAAAGATGAATATAGAAAAATTGTTGAAACATATTTAAGTAAATTTGATTTTTATCATTGCTTTGAAACTCCTAATATGCATTGGTTAGATGAACGAATGAAAGAAAATGGATACCGTGTTTGCTTTATGGCAAAGTATTTTTTGCCAGATGTTAATGTTTTGAAAAGAAGAGAATGCAATTATCAGCTTAAGGTGTTGGAACAAAAGGATTTTGTAAATTTGTATCTTCCAACTTGGGAAAATGCCTTATGCAAAGATAGAAAGCAGCTAGATGTTCTTGGAATTGGTGCTTATGATAATGAAAAGCTGATTGGACTTGCAGCCTGCTCCGCAGATTGTGATGATATGTGGCAAATTGGAGTGGATGTTTTACCTGATTATCGTAGGCAAGGAATTGCTTCTTCATTAACGAGTAATTTGGCAATAGAGATAATTGACAGAGGTAAGGTACCATTTTATTGTTGTGCTTGGTCAAATCTTAAATCCGAAAAAAATGCATTACGTAGTGGCTTTGTGCCGGGATGGATAGAGATGACAGTAAAAGCTGCTAGCCTAGTTGAGAGTATGAATAAATAACAAATCTTAGTTTGTTATTAAAAAACTCTGGAAATTTGAAATACTTTGGATATACTTGTTGCTGAAAGGACGGCGATAGTATGAAAAAGAAAATCGCAATAATGCTGACATTGATTTTAACAACAGAAATATTCAAAGCTTGTACGGCAGAAGAAAAAGTGAATAACAGTTCTTTATTACCCACGGTTTCAACTTCCGTGGGTGTTTCTGTATCTGGGAAAATTTCTGCGACGGCAGGAACAGCACCAAAGCAGTGGCATTATTCCAAGCGACCTATCATTCAATGTAATCGCAGACAACAATAAAATATATGTAGTCTATTGTTGAACAGACGATTAAGCAAGGCACTCACTTCATTGTGGGTGCTTATTTTTATTAAAGGAAGATGACAATGAAAATCAATAATATTACACTCTCTGACCTCCGCCGTATGAACGGCAAGGAAGGTCTTATCTTGCAGGGCTGTGGAGGTGAAATTAAAGAATGGATGGACGGCATCAATAAAATGCTTACGGACAAAGGAATACTTCTTGACAATACAAAGTTTGAGAATGTTTCTGCGTTTCGAAATGACGGCGTTACCTGTATTCTTTATCCATTTGAAGATATCCACCTTGACGTAGGCAAGATTGCAATGTGGAGATTACAGTCATACACAGCATTTGCCGGAACTTGGCTTTCCGACTATGTGGAAAACAAGCTCGGTGGATTTATTACCGATGAGCAAATCAAAGAAGAAAAGGTCAAACCTGACTGTGCGTTGATAGGTCAGGATGGCAATATATTCAATCTGTTAGGAATTGCAAGTCACACTCTCAAACAAAACGGTATGGCTGACGAGGCAAAAGAAATGTGCAGTCGTGTTACGAGTTCGGAAAGTTACTGCGAAGCGCTGAACATTATCGGCGAATATGTAAATATTACGGATGGCAGTGAGCAGTCCGATGATATAGATGAAGATTTCAATGAAGGGCAGGCGATGAAATTATGATTGTATTTAAACAGAATAAGACGTCAATCGGGGCAAGGGTAAAATCTTGCCCCATATTTTTTATGAAAGGATTTTTAAAATGACTAAGTTAATCAGAAATAAGAAATTCACAAGAATAACTGCACTTTTACTCGTGGTTGCCGTAATATTCGGAACAATGTTTGCACTCCCCGTAAGTGCGGCAAGCGGTGATAAGGTTACAATCACCTTCGATTATTGTTATGACAGTACAGGAAACATAATCAAATTTCAGCAGACAACGGTCAGTGACGGCTACACAGTCGGCACTCCCGGCGAAGAGCTTTGCAAGATTTTTGCAGACGGAAAAGAAGCCTATTGCATTGAACCCGGTCATACACTCTACTCAGGCAATACGCTGACAGAAAGTGCCTCAACCGTTTGGAAGAATTTAGGCTCGGCAAAGCAGAAAGCAATTAACCTTGCTCTGCTCTACGGCAAACCCGTTTCAGGAAAAAGCTTAAGCGGAACAGAGGATCAGAAGTGGGTAGCAACTCAGCTGATAGTCTGGGAGTTTGTTTCAGGTTGCAGAAGTACTGCTGACGGTTACAAGTGTACGAATACAAAGTTCATTGATGGCATATGTGCAGGCGGAGCAAATCCCGGAGTCAAGTCGGTTTACAATGTAATATCCAAAAGCCTTGCCAATTACTCAACTGTTCCAAGCTTTGCATCGGCGATCGCTTCAAAGGCTGAAACCTATGAGATGAAATATTCAGACGGAAAGTACACTTTAACACTCACCGACAGCAACAGTATTCTTTCGGATTTCAGCTTCAAAACCACAAGCGGAATTTCCGTTTCAAAATCCGGTAACAAGCTGACCTTAACTTCAACTTTGCCAGTCAATAATGCAGTAACATTCAACTCTGAAAAGTTAATGCCCGATGTCGGCAAAACCGTGCTTGTTCCCTATGGAGATGCTACTTTGCAGGATGTAATCAGCGGTGTTGAAAATGATGCTGACCCGATAAGGGCATATTTCAAGGTCAAGACAAGCTCGGGCAAACTAAAGCTTGTCAAAACCTCCGAGGACGGCAATGTTGCAAATATTGAGTTTACAGTCAAAGGTAACAACTACAGCAAAACTGTAAAAACCAATTCAAAGGGCGAATTTGAATTAACCGACCTTGTCCCCGGCAACTACACAGTTACAGAAGTTACCGACAGTAAGTATGAAACCCAGAAATCGCAGACCGTTAAGGTTAAAAGCGGAAAGACTGCAACTGTTACCTTTGAGAATATCCTCAAGAAAGGCAGTCTTGAAGTCTTAAAAACAAGTGAGGATAATTTCAACGAGGGTATTAAATTCCGCCTTTACGGCACATCTTTAAGCGGTGCAAGCGTTGATTTGTATGCAACAACAAATGCTGACGGCATTGCAAAATTTGAAAATGTCCTTGTAAGCGGTGACAAGCCATATACGATTGAAGAAGTCAATACCGCCGACAGATATGTTGTTCCGAAAACTCAACGCGTAGTTATTGAATGAAATAAAGTAACAAAAAAAGAGGTTGAAAACAAAATTATTCGTGGCTCAATTAAAGGATTAAAGATAGACAACGAAACCAAAGAAAATATAGAAGGCGCATTGTTCGGATTATTCAATATTAATGAAACCGAATTTACAGAAGAAACTGCAATTCTGACATCCGAATCAAACGAGGAAGGAATCTTCACTTTTGAAAATGTGCCTTACGGAGAATACATTATCCGTGAGTTAAAGCCTGCCGAGGGTTATCTGCCTAATGAAGAAAACTATACCGTAACAATTTCTGAAAACAAGGAAATTATCGAAATCACAATTGAAAACGATAAAATACCTGAACTCGGAACAACTGCAACTATTGACGGTAAAAAGAAATTCACAGTTAACGGTGATATTACCATTGACGATGTTGTTTCCTACAAACATCTCACAGCAGGAAAAGAATACACAATCAAAGGCGTCCTTATGGATAAATCCACGGGTAAGCAATTCCTTGTTGACGGCAAAGAAGTTTGTTCCGAAGTAACATTCACACCCGAAACAGCAGACGGCGAAGTAACAGTATCCTTTACCTTTGACGGTTCTGTAATTACCAAAGAAACAGAAATCGTTGCTTTTGAAACTCTCTACCGTGAGGGAACAGAAATTGCAGTACACGCTGACATTGAAGATGAGAATCAGACTGTAACTATTCATCCGCAGCCTGAACCTGAAAAACCGCAGACAGGTGACAATTCAAATCTCGGCTTTTATATCGGATTGGCTTCTGTTGCTGTCGGCTGTTTAATTGCATTTCTCATCATCAAATTTAAGAAGAAAGATGAGGACGATGAATAATGCGCAGGGTGTATATCTGTTCGCCTTTGGGTGGTAATGTATCTGCAAATATTGAAAATGCAAAACGATATGCCCGATATGCGTTAGAGTGCGGTATGGCTCCGTTCATACCGCATTTTTATGCGCTGATTTTAGATGACAGCAACAAAGAAGAAAGAAACATTGGTATGCTTGCGGGACTTTCTATGCTTTGGGTGTGTGATGCGGTCTGGGTTTTCGGTGATGAATTAACCGAGGGTATGAAAACAGAAATTCGCTTTGCAGAAAAACTGAACATCGAAGTCAGATATATATCGGAGAATGATCTAAGAAAATCGGAGGTAAAAAATGATAAAGTCAAGAAAAATTAAGTTATTGAAGTGGTTGGCAGGAATATCAGTAATACTGTTAATGCTCGGAATATCGGCGGTAACAGTATTTGCCGCAGGAGATGTATCATCAGCCATCGAAAGTACATGGACCTCGGCGCAAACACAGATTAAAAATGTTGTAAATAATGTTGTTTTTCCTGCTGTAGATATGATTCTTGCTATACTTTTCTTTGTCAAACTTGCAACCGCGTATATGGACTATCGCAAGCACGGGCAGTTTGAGTTCACGGCGCCGGCAATACTTTTCGGTTGTCTTGTGTTCTCACTGACAGCACCGCTATACATCTGGACGGTACTCTAATAACAATAAAAACAAAGGCTGTTGTGTTGAGTCATAACAGCCTTTTGTGGAGGTGATTTATATTTTTGACTGGTTAGGAGATTTCATCGGCGGAATCGGAAGTGCCATAGGCGGTGTGTTCGATTACCTCGGTGAACAAATCTCAAACGCTATATGGAACACAATGATTCAGTGGTTCTATGAAACGATTTACAACGCTGTCGCAGACTTTTTCACTATGATGGGAAATATGGGCGCAGATGTGTTTGACCTTGAATGGGTGCAGGCGACAATAAACCTGTTTACGCTGTTTGGCTGGGCATTGTTCGTCGCAGGCACGGTCGTCGCCGTGTTTGATGTTGCAATAGAATATCAGAACGGCAGAGCGAACATAAAGACAACTGCAATTAATGTCTTAAAAGGTTTCTTTGCCTGTTCGCTGTTCGGCGTTGTGCCTGTGGAACTGTACAAGTTCTGCATCAGCCTGCAAAACACATTCTCAAAGGACTTGTCATCCATAATGGCGGGACAGCAAAGCATTGATTTAGCCGGACAAAGCACTAGTGTTTTAGAGGGCAGTTTTGCAGTCGCAAACCAGACAACATTCGGGTTGTTGAATCTGTTATGTTTGATAGCCTTTGCTTACTGCGTTATTAAGATTTTCTTTGCAAATATCAAGCGTGGTGGAATTTTATTAATTCAGATGGCTGTAGGTGCGCTGTATATGTTCAGCGTTCCGAGAGGTTATCAGGACGGCTTTAATCAGTGGATGAAACAGATAGCGGCGCTGTGCCTGACAGCATTTATGCAGACAACTCTGCTGTTCCTCGGGTTGCTAACCTTCCCCGGTAATATGCTTTTAGGACTTGGAATAATGCTTGCATCAAACGAAGTTCCGAGAATTGCACAGCAGTTTGGTTTTGATTCAAGCGTTAAGGAATATACCAAGCCGCTGTTTTCAATCCCGACTCACCACTTCTTATTTTTCCCCGGCAACATCAATCCGAAGGACTTTGAAGATGCACTAATGGTTGAGCCAAACGAGTATGCCTTAATCAAATTCGGTGAGCGAGGAACTTGCCTTTACCGTTGCGGAAACGAAAGGTATCTGCTTCTTGTTCAGGCTCCTGAATACAAAGTCGAAATTTTCGGAAGTGCAGGTGGAAGATAAAATTTTGAATAGACAGAATTTTAAAATTGTGGTATGATAATTACAAAATAACAGGTTAATAAATTGATATTTGACACATTCTCTGTTTGTGGGGAAGAATCCTCATAACCGTTGATGTACCATATTTTCGGAGGTGAACGTCATGGATCAAATAAAAATCGGTAAATTTATTGCTACGCTTCGTCGGCAGAGCGGACTAACTCAAGAGAAGCTCGGAGAGAAAATTGGTGTAACAAACAAAACAATATCTCCCTGGGAAAATGGTAACTATATGCCAGACATTGAAATGCTCCAACTACTTGCAAAGGAATTTAATGTTAGCATAAATGAATTGTTGGCTGGACAAAAGATGTCAGACGAAGAGTTTCGGAAAAATGCAGATGAAAACATAATTGCTGTTTCAAAAGAAAGTGCATTCTCGTTTGAGGAAAGAAAAGCATATTTCAAAAAGAAATGGCGTAAGGAGCATATATCACTTTTTGTTGTTTTATTGTTAATTATAATTGTCGCTTTTGTATTGCCATTTGTTGTCAGTAAACCATGGTTTGTTGGATTAGTGCCATTGATAGCATTTATTGAATATGGTTACCAGAATAACAGAATGATGATTTATGTAGAAAACTGTCTTTATAAGTGAGATAGTCAATATCCTGTTTAAGATTATTTTTACAATTAAAAAATATTATAATCCGATTGTTTTTCTTAAATGAAAGTCAATCGGATTTTTATTTGCGGAGGTGATTCAATGAGTGCAACCATAGGTGCGGCACTAAAGAAAATAGCAGTTGCACTGCTCACAGATAAAAAGGTAATAAAAATAATAGGCGGTATAATAATCGGCATAATCATAATTGTGGTTATGCCGATTGTTGCAGTTGTGTCAGTTTTCAACGGCAGTATGGATATTGACACTGACAAGCTCTATCAGTCCATACAGGAAAATATCTCAGCAGAGCAGATGGAAAATCTACAGCTTATCAACGATACGATGACAGAGGTTGAAAATCAACTGAAAAATAAAAAGTTGTCCGACTATAACACACAAGCAGAGGTTATCTATCTGTTTTCTCTGTCCGATAAATCAGAGGATGAGGACTTTGTAAAAAACTTTGTATCCTGTTTCAAGAAGAATCAGTCTGATGAGGATTTGATAAAAACCGTCAATCAGAAATTCGGAACGGAGATAAAGTATGACGAGTTCCAAAAGATGATGCAGTCAATCAAGGGTGCGGAAATCAGTACCGCAGGCTTTACTGACAAGACCACGAAGAACAATCTCGACCTTGTCAAGTGGTGCGAGAACGCATACAAAAATGACTGGGGTTATGTGTACGGCGGTTACGGTCAGGTCTGCACAAAACAATATCTCGACCAACAGGCGTCGTTGTTTCCCGGAAATAACGAGGCAGGAGGTGAGATGAGAAAGTTCGGTGAAAAATGGCTCGGCAAGAGAGCTTGTGATTGCATAGGTTTGATAAAATCATATACTTGGTACAACTCTGACAGCGGAGAAATTGTCGCAGGCTCAAACGGTTTTAACGACTGCGGAGCAAACTCCATTTGGAGTAGAGTTACAGAAAGCGGCCCGATTTCAACTATGCCCGATACGCCCGGACTTGCTGTCTGGATGGACGGTCACATCGGTGTATATATCGGCAACGGAGAAGTTATCGAAGCACAAGGCACAGCCTACGGAGTTGTCAAAACTCAGCTCTCAGGTCGAGGATGGACAAAGTGGCTGAAAATACCAAATATAAAATATGTAAACCAAAGCAAGAAATGACGAGGTGATTTTTTATGAAGAAAACAAGCGTAGGCATAATGTACGATGATGAAAAGCTGAATGCAATCAGACTGTATATGTCACAGCGTGATTTGGATTTCAAAGAAGAGCTTGAAAAATCCGTTGATTCTCTGTATGCAAAATATGTTCCTGCAAATGTCAGAGAGTTTATTGATATGAAGTCTGTTTTGGCAAAACCGCCAAAGCCTAAAAAGCAAAAGCCACAAGAAGAAAATACAGAGGTGGCAACTTGAAAAATCAAAACTTTGGAATAGAAATAGAAATGACCGGCATCACTCGAAGTACTGCGGCGAAAGTGATTGCCGGTTATTTTCATACGGACGCAACTCATATCGGCAGTTGTTATGATGCTTATTCTGTTCGTGATAATGATGGCAGGATGTGGAAGATTATGCGTGATGCAAGCGTTCGTTGCGAAAACCGTTCGGGACAGAACGCCAGCTCTCTGTACTCGGTTGAATTTGTCACTCCCATTTGCAATTACGATGACATTGAAACCATACAAGAACTTGTCAGAAAACTTCGTGGCGCAGGAGCGAGAGTCAACTCAAGCTGTGGTTTGCATTGTCATATTAATGCGGCTCTGCATACCCCGAAAACACTTCGCAATATCGTAAACATTATGGCGGCGAAAGAGGACTTGCTCTACAAGGCTTTGAAAGTGAATGTGTCAAGAGAACATTACTGTCAGAAGATGGACACTCGCTTTCTTGATGAAATCAATAACCGCCCTCCTATGTCTATGGAACAATTCAAGTCAATGTGGTATGACGGAGAGGATTACAGCTACCGACACTATGATGACACACGCTACCACGCTTTGAATCTTCACAGCGTGTTCAATAAAGGTACAATCGAATGGAGAATGTTCAATTCCACCTTACACGCAGGAGAGGTCAAAAGTGCGATTCAGCTTTGCCTTGCAATCAGTCATCAGGCGTTGATTCAGAAGTCTGCAAGACACGCTAAAACTGTATCGGATAATGAAAAGTACACTTTCAGAACTTGGCTTTTGAGATTGGGTTTGATAGGTGACGAATTCAAAACAGCTCGTCATCATCTGCTGAAAAATCTTGATGGCAATATTGCTTGGAAAGATCCTGCGCAGGCTGAAAAGCAAAATCAAGGCTCGGCATCTGATTTTATCTCAAGAGTTATGGAAGATTACGCTTATGAAATCTCGGGCAGAAAAGCATATGCCGATTACATTGCTACCCGTCCTCGTGCCGAGAAATTCGGCTCACACGGATTGTTTACCGATGACGGTATTCAGGTTCAGCTGAGTAAAGTAACTGAAGAACTTGACAAACACAAGGGCAATATCTGGACTGCAATAATATCAATACGCAGAGAAGATGCAGAAAGGCTTGGCTTTAACACAGGCTCACGCTGGCGGAATATGCTCCGCACACAGACCGAATCACTTGCGAAGAACTTGAAAATTCCAATGCAAAATCTGCGTTGGTATGCAGCGTTTCACAACGAATCGCATCACCCTCATGTGCATTTAATTGCGTATTCAACTGTTGAAAACGAGGGGTATCTCACGCAAAAGGGAGTTGAAAATCTGCGTTCATCATTTGCAAAAGATATTTTTCAGCAGGATTTATTATATATTTATGAAAAGCAAACCGAACACAGGGATAAGCTCCGTGCTGAGGCTCGTGACATTGTAGAGGATTTAGTTTCAAAAATCAACTCTGAAATATATATCAGCGCGTCAATTCAGAATAAGCTGTTGGAGCTTGCCGACAGGCTTTCAAAAACGAAAGGTAAAAAGGTTTACGGCTATCTCAAGCCTGATGTAAAAGCGATTGTGGATTCTATTGTTGATGAGCTTGCCAATGACAGCAGGATTAAAAAGCTGTATGATTTATGGTATGAGCAAAAAGAAAATACAATACGCACCTACACGGATGAAATTTCTGTCAGGATTCCTCTTGCCCAAAACAAGGAATTTAAGTCAATTAAGAATGCTGTAATCAAGGAAGCGTTGAAATTAAATCTCACTGAAGATGTGGTTGAGAAAAGCGAAAATTCGGACAATGAATCTGTTTCAAGTCCCTTTAAATATGAAGAAAACACCTCTGCCGAATCAGTTTTTGATTCAGACAAAGGTGTTCTGTATCCTCATTATTCAATTAAAACCAACCGCAACAGCGTTGCAGTTTCTTCTCTTTATCTCCTGCGCTACCTCGGCAATATGATTCAGAATCAACTCCGCTTTGAAGAAAAGCAGAAAGCGCAAAGGACGGATAAAAAGCTACAGCAGAAGATTAATGATAAGAAACACGATCAGGGGTTGAAAATTTAAGGCTGATAAACCAGATTTTCTCAATTCAAGTATATTAAAATTTAATATGCTAAAAAATATACATTATTTAATACTATTCTACGCAAAGAATTTTTTCTTTTGATTTATTTGATATTAATTCGAAAAAATACATTTCTTTAGAATCTATTTTTTTATAAATGAGTTCACTAATTTCGGTTTCTTTTTCGTCCTTTACTATTGGCAATAGCTCTTTGTATAAAGCTGAAGGGACACCGATAGAATAACTTTCATTTTCATATATTAATGAACCATATAAGTAACCCTCACGTTCTTCTGGATTCAATTCCATAATCAACTCAACTATAGGCAAAAAATGATATATATGTAAGAAATCTAAGTTTACATTTATTTCGCAATTTTCACCTTCTGGATCTTTCTCTATCATCTTTATCTCTTTGGTTCCTGTTTGAGTCATAACAACTAAAGAATTTTTAGGTTTCTTACCATTTATTTTTTTTATCGAATTTGCTTGTGTATAACCATGCTCCATAGCCTTTTTATTATAATTGCTATACCCTTTTGCTTCAAAAATACCATACTCATTTTTTGAACTGTTTATCGCTAAAAGATCTGGAGATTTAAATGTAATTATTCCAGTAGAAGATAAAAATGAGCGTTTTTTTAGACATATTTTTGAACTAAATGACTCTACCATAGATAAATGTACCATAAAATCATAATTATACTTTTTCATTCCTAATACAGTAATAAGCACCATTCCAATCCAATAGTTAATTGCACCAATCTCCGTACTATCTAAATATTTCTTTTTTGAAGTATCAAAAGAAAGCACACCTTCTGTCGATGAAACAACATATGTTTCAAACAATTTGGTCTTAAAATATATCTCTTCCCTACGATTTTTCTTTTCTGTCTTTGTTAAATATATATCTGGCATCCCTGCAGACACAATAGCCTCTATTAATTCCAATCCTGTAAATTCCAAGTCCTTAATACGCTTTTTGCTATGATCAGAAATTATAGAAGGTTCTTGATATAAATATATTTTATAGTTTTCCTTACGTTTTATTTTCATTATATTTAATCTCCTAGCGATTTTTAATGCTAATAAATTTGGAAATTTATTAAACTGAATATCTCTATAAATTTTGATTAGTTTATTGATTATTTTACCACATATATATAAAATTGTCTATCAAAAAATCCATCTATCACCAAAGAGCAACTGCACCCAAACACTGACAGGTGCCTCTTGTCACAGTGATAGGAGAAAGAACTACCCACTATAAGATATTATAGCAGAAAAGAAAAATATATACAAGGAAGTGATTAAAATATCAACCTACATTCATTTTACAAAAGAACAGCGAGAACAGGCAAGGAGAACCGACCTTGCTAATTTTTTAATCAGTCATGGCGAGAAAGTCAAGAAATCAGGTTCAGAATATGAATGGCTTGACGGCTCGCAAAAGGTTACAATCAGAGGTCACCTCTGGTATCATCAGTATGAACAGAAAGGCGGTGATGCGGTTGACTTCGTCCGCAGATTTTACAACAAGGACTATGCCGAAGCGGTGGAAATACTTTTGGATAACTGTGGCGGTCAAATCATAACATCACCGCCAATAGAAAAAGAGCATAACCCCTTTGAACTGCCGCCGAGAAATGACAGAATGAGCAGAGTTTTTTCTTATCTGCTGTTGACTCGTGGCATTGACAAAGATGTGCTTTTTGAGTTTGTCAAAAACAAAATGATTTATGAATCTGCCGATTATCACAACGCTGTCTTTGTAGGCTATGATTTAAACGGTATACCTCGCCACGCACACAAGAGAGGAACAGTAACAAGTAATTCGTACAAGGGAAATGTTGCAGGCAGTCAACTCGAATTCAGTTTTCACTGGCACGGTACAAGCGACAAGATGTTTTTATTCGAGGCTCCAATTGATATGCTTTCCTACATTTCAATGCACAAAGATAATTGGCAAAGGCACAGCTATGCGGCCTCCTGCTCCGTTTCGGACAGGGTGCTTTTTCAATGTTTGAAAGACAATCCCAACATCAAAAATGTTTTTCTCTGCTTTGATAATGACGAGGCAGGACAGACCGCCAACAAACGCATAGCCAACAAACTAAACAAGATGAATATTCAAAATGAAATCCTCGTTCCCAACCTCAAAGACTGGAACGAGGATTTAACTTTTTCAGAAAAAGGAGATGAACGAATATGCCATCAGGCATTGTAACTTTGATAATCGTGACAGGCTCAATGTTTGCCTTGTTCATAATAATTTCTACGGTCGGCAATCACTATTCACTAAATCGAATAAAAAATAAAACAGTTGGACAAGGGCAATACGGCACAGCTCGTTGGGCGACCAAAAAGGAAGTCAAAAAAACATACAAACGAATTGATTTTCAGCCTAACGAGTGGAGAAATAATCCTGAAAGCAGACCAACTGAGCAAGGAATAGTTGTCGGTTGCAAGAACAGCAGAAAAGGAACAACAGCAATGGTTGATACAGGTGATATTCATGCTCTGATGATTGGTGCTGCAGGCGTCGGCAAGACCGCATATTGGCTTTACCCGTGCATTGAGTATGCCTGCGCTACTGGTATGTCATTTTTGTCAACCGACACAAAGGGTGATGTAGTTCGGAATTATGGAACGATTGCGGAAAAGTATTACGGTTACAAAATTTCTGTTATAGATTTGTGTAATCCCACACGCTCTCACGGAAATAATCTTCTGCATCTTGTGAATAAGTATATGGACTTATTCAAAGCTGAACCCGAACAGCTTGTTTACAAGGCAAGAGCAGAAAAGTATGCAAAAATTATTTCAAAAACAATTATTCTTTCCGGTATGGACTCGGCTTCGTTCGGACAAAACGCTTACTTTTATGATGCGGCAGAGGGACTTTTAACAGCAACTATTCTGCTTGTTTCGGAATTCTGCAAACCCGAAGAACGGCATATTGTTTCGGTATTCAAAATCATTCAGGAATTACTCGCTCCGACCAATAAGAAAGGCAAAAATCAGTTTCAACTTTTAATGGACTATCTTCCCGACGACCACAAGGCAAAATGGTTTGCAGGGGCGGCTCTAAATACCGCTGAACAAGCTATGTCAAGCGTTATGAGTACGGCACTTTCAAGGCTGAATGCTTTTCTGGATTCCGAGCTTGAACAGCTTTTGTGTTTTGATACAGAAATAGACGCTGAAAAATTCTGCAATGAAAAGTGTGCAATATTCATTGTAATGCCCGAAGAAAACCCCAACACCTTCTTTATGGTGTCACTCATAATCCAACAGCTCTACCGTGAAATACTTTCAGTTGCAGATGAAAATGGAGGTGTGCTGAAAAATCGTTGTGTGTTTTTCTGCGATGAGTTTGGAACTTTACCAAAGATTGATTCGGCAGAGATGATGTTCTCTGCCTCCCGTTCAAGGCGGTTACAGATAGTGCCAATAATTCAATCCTTCGCACAACTTGAGAAAAATTACGGCAAAGAGGGTGCTGATGTTATCATAGATAACACACAGCTGACCATTTTCGGCGGCTTTGCTCCAAACAGCACAAGCGCGGAAGTCCTATCAAAAGCACTCGGTTCAAGAACTGTTATGTCAGGCTCTGTAAGCAGAAGCAAAAATGATCCGTCCCAATCATTGCAGATGATAGAAAGGCCATTGATGACTCCCGATGAGCTGAAGTCACTTCCAAAAGGCACATTTGTTGTTATGAAAACAGGCTTTTATCCTATGAAAGTCAAGCTTAAATTGTTCTTCAAATGTGGTATAGAATTTAAGGAAAAGTATGAGGTCATGGAAAATGGCAACCGTGAAGTTCACTATGCCAACCGTTCTGAGTTGTTCAACAACATAATCCAAACATACTGCCCTCACTATCTTGAACAGACTGTTACTGATTCGGATTTTGATGAAGCAAGCGGTGAAAAAAAGAAGAAAAATGAAAATCTTAAAACCTCGCCAAATGCAGAACAGACTGTGTGTGAAGATATTGTTGATGCGGATGAACCAACATCAGCACAGCAAGATGAGCCAACAAAAGAACCCGAAAATTTAATCGGTGAACAGGATGCAAACAAGCAGGGAAAAGTAGTCGTCAGAACCGAGCGACCACCACAGGGGGATAACAGCAATGAGTAGATTAACTTTTTTGTATCAAATGGACTTGCCTCACCGAGCTGTTGCCGTATATACCTACCTCCACGACCGAGCTAATAAAAACGGCGAATGCTGGCCCTCAGTAAACAAAATAGCAGGCGACATAAAGCTGTCGCCTGCTACAGTTAGAAGAGCTATTAAAGATTTAAAAAAAGTTGGACTAATCGAAACCAAGCAGAGATACCGTGAACATGGGGGTAAAAGTAGCTTGCTATATAAGATGTTTAATAGGCAAAAATAATAACAATAAATCCAACTGCAAAACTTTTATATTTGCAATTTCTTTCCGATTCTTAATTCCATCAATTAGATCTCATCTTGCTGATATCAGTATTATTAGGTATTGGAATTTCTCATTATATAATGCATTTCATTAGTCAAGGAATTATATGATTCGATTACTGCGTTATCTCCGAATTTCAAACACAATGTTTGAGGTGAAGGTCATATCATCCTCATTGAATTTCATATTTATTTCACCGTCATATTTTTTAACTACTCTTTTAATGCTTTTCAGTCCCGTTCCATGTATTGCGTCAGATTTTTTTGATGATGCTATGCGGTTGTTCTTGACGGCTACAATATTCTTGACCGAGTTTGTAAGCTGTATTGACAGATACTTATTTTTGCGGACGAAAGCCGAAAAATCTATAAATCCGTTCTCTGTATTTTGTGCCGCTTCAACTGCGTTTTCAAGAAGATTGTCAAGCAGAGCAGTTATGTCGGGTTCGCTCATAAAGCTAAAATCAGCACTTCTGATGTCAATATTCATCTTCACCCCGAACTTGTCACAGAAGGATTTGTACCTGTTGACGATTGAATTGACCATAGGATTGTTGCAGTAATCAACAGATTTATTTATGCTGAAGTCTTCAATAAAATCGTCTATGTACTCTGTAACAGACTTGTCTTTGGCAATGCTCTTAATGGCGTTTAAATGCCGTTTTATGTCGTGCATAACAATTTTTGAGTTTTCATTTTGCTCATTAAGTAAATTATAATACTCAGCTGTAGATTTTTCCTTTTGCCTTTCATATTCCAATTTCATATTGTGTCTTTGAGTTTTCAAAGTAAATTCATATACCCAAAAAACCGCTATATTTGAGAAAAGTAATAGCACCATACTTATTATTAATAAATATATGTATTTTTGTTCTAAATCAAAATTGTGTAGCGCATGTGATACTGCATACAGTAGCAGAATACTTGAGGCAGGTAAAACCAAGAGAGGTATAGAAAGAGAATAACTTTCTGATTTATGTTCTTTTATTGAGAATTTTGATACAAAGTAAATTATCAAAAAATATAACAGTTTACTGATAGTCGCTTGAATAATGAGACTTAAAGAATTATCCATGGAAGTGAAAAAATCCGTACCGAATAATACTGTTGAAACAAACAAGACAATACTTTCTGTGATTGCCATAAATATAAGTAGTATGCTACAGTGGAAAATACAGGATTTAATACTTATGAAATAACAAAAATAAAGTAAAAAGAAGTTACACGCAAAAAATGCAATTAAATTAACCAATGTTAAATTCAATAATCGAGATGAATACAATAATACATACACAATAACAACTGAAAGTAACAAAAATTTTTTGCTTGATTTTCTTTCAAATTTGTTTTCAAAATAAAACAGTGATATCAGAATTTCTGCAAGAAAAATAAACGCATAGCAAATTGTATATACCATTTTCATACCCCTATGTATGCAAAATATGCTTTTTTAAAGTTTGAATAGTTCCTTTGAGATATAGGTAGAGTTTCGATTTTTGAATCTACTTTAATATTAAGCCGAGTCTTATTAAAATTTGTGACATACCTCAGATTAACAAGATAGCTGTAATGTGGTTGTGCAAAATAATCGTAATTCTTTAATTTTTATTTCCAATAACTCAATTTTTTATTTGTATAATACTTTTTCTGTTGTGTTATAATAACAGCTTTTCTTTCTCCAATAGTTATATATACTATATCGTTTGTGAAAACAGAGTAATACTCGTCATAATATTCGATAGTTATTATTTGAGTATTGGAATGATAATAGTTAATAGCTGTATTTAAAGCTCTGAAAAAACGGTCATTATCAATAGGTTTTGACAGATAGCGAAACACATCCAAATCCATTGCATCATCAAGATAAGCATCATAAGAGGTTATGATAAAAATAATTATATTAGAGTTTATCTTTTTTAATTGTGCTGACAAAGTTAGACCGTTTACCTGAGGCATTTCAATATCGATGAACGCCATGTCATAACTGATATGACTTTTTAGTAGAGCTATACCATTGTAAAACGAATCAATATTAAAAACTATTTTATGTTTATTGGAAAATGTATTCAGATTGTTTTTAATTTCATCGACAATACATTTATCATCGTCACAAATTAATACTTTCAAAAGAAAAACCTCCTTGAAATAATGTATCAATTATAACATATATTTCAAAGAATGTCATAAAATATCATTTATTAAATGTAAAATTTTAAATTTTGTATCAATGCATCAATAATTTAAAAACACATCACTTTGGACGAATTCGACATCGTTTTTGCAGAAATTATGTTTAATTTTTAAATATGTGCTAAAATTTCTACAAAAGGAGGAGCATTATTATGAAGAAAATAAAAAACCTTATTCGCAAAATTTCACCTGCAATTATCGCTTGCTTTACATTAGCACTCTCAATAAATGCTAATTCATCTACTTGTTTTTTTATGTATCAGCCTAAGGTACCTGCAAAGCTTGATAAATTTAAAAAGATAAAGTAATGGAAAAATTCAGCTCAAAATTTGTGGAGTTTTTTGTATCCAACAATCTTATAAAAAACGAAGATAAAGAAATTTACGAATATGCTTTTAATATTATTTTATCATCGTTAATACATATTGCAACCGTTATGATAATAGGTTTATGCTTTAATTTATTTATTGAAAGTTTAGCATTCTATTTTTCTTTTATCGCTATCCGTAAGTTTGCGGGCGGCTATCATGCTAAAACTGCCACAAGATGTTATTTGTTTTCATCGTTAATAAACATTATAGTTCTATTTTTAATAAAACTATTTTGTTATGTGAGTATATACTTTTTGATGATACTAATCGTTATTGAAATACTATGTGTAATTCTGATTTCGCATATAGCACCACTTGATTCTGATAATAATTTACTAAACGGTAAGGAAAAGAAATTCTATGGTAAAATATCATGTTCTATATCTACCGCTTTACTTTGTATTTCTATAGTTACAATTAATTTGAATTATATAAAAATAGGTATTTCAATTATGTTTGGAGTTTTTATGAGTGCTGCAGTCTTATTAGCTAAATATGTTCAGAATGTTTTTCATAGATAATAAAGATGATGAACATGTATTTCAATATCAGAAGGTTAACCTAAGTTTTACAGAAAAGAGTTGAGTCCAATGGAATTAATTTGTTTAAAAAATCAAAATTGTAATCAAAAACAAAAAGGAGTATATGAAATGAAATCTAAAATGAAAAAAACAGTAGCAATTATCGCAACTGTTGCGGCAGTTTTGTCATTTGCAGCTATAACTGTAAGTGCAAAAACATACACTTGGACGCATACTGTGTCTGTTGCAAGCATACCTGGTTCTACCGATAGTATAACAGCTTCGATGGGTGGAAAAGGAAGAATGTCTGATACATTTTCAAGTTACCCAACTATCTTTGATGGTTACAAAGTATCCAATAACAAAGCAAGAGCCGTCAATGATAGTACCGGTGTTAGTTATGGATGGAAATCTTTTACCTTAAATAGTAATGGTGGACCTGTTACGGTAACATATGGTTCGTCTCTTGTTAAGGGATCTTATTATGTACAGTATCAAAATGTGAGTAAAGGTGGCTTTAGATCTTCATCTGTTTTTTCAAAAACCTATTAAAGAACTAATCAAGTATGCTGTGGTAGTATTGCCACAGCATACCGTTATTAAGGCATTGTGGTGGAATAGATGGAACTTTTTAAACTAAGTTTTTTATCGAAAGCATATATTAAAGGAAATAAAAACTGCAAGACAATTAAAATCGTAACTTGTATATTATTTGTGGCGATTACTGTAATATCAAGCTTTGCAACAGTGACTGTAAACGCTATGAAGGAGAGCAAAGAAGATTACAAATCAAGAGCACTTTTTCTTTCTCCGTGGATAAAGCCGCTTACAGATGATATTATCAAAAAAATGTCATCAATAGAACACATTGAATATATTGATGATTGCACAGCTTTATACGGTATAAATTCCTATGACATAGCTGACACGGATGACAACGATTTTAAATCGGAATTTATAAATCATAAATTCACTTCCGTGGATATTGCCGGACTGTATGAGCACGAAGAAAAGAGCGTAATTGCAGGGGAAAGCCTTGACTCTGCGCCGATATACAGTTGTATTGTTCCAAGCATATTTTATCCATTTGAGGATAATGATGGCAATATGCATTACAACAATCTTGATTACATAGATGGTACAAAACTCATAGGCAAGACCATTACGGTCAAAGGTTGTGAAGATAAAATATGTGTTTCTTATAATATAGCTGATGAAAACAATCAAATTTCAGGCACTGAGGCTTATCTGTCATCACCTGAATTTAAACTTAATATTGTTGGAACATATTATTGTTCTCGTGCCAATTCAGGCTCGTTCAGAAATATATTTGTTTCAAGAGATACAATATTTGCTATAACGAAGGATGCTTTTAAAAAGTCAAAAATAGATATTAATGACAACGACAACGATATAGCAAAATGGTGGAACACCCCCTCTTTACACAGCTATATGGTGGTTGCAGATGATTATGACAACATTTCCACAGTGTTTAAAGAAGTGTCGGGAATGGGATGTGATATAGCCAATTTTCCAGAATGGTTGATGAGTGACAGCACAATATTACTTGCAAATTTGTTCGGTAAGATTGGTATGTTTTTTATAGTTGCTATTTTTGTTATTGCTGTAATCATAATGATACAGTCAGCTGTTACAGAAACAAAGAGAAGAAAAGAATTTATCGGTCTTTTAAAAGCTATGGGATATAAAAACAAACAGATTTTTGCCTGCCTAAGTCTTGAACAATTTTATATAATCTTAACTTCATTTGTGATTGGAAATGTAATCTCTACTGCTATTGTAGCAACTACAAATTATATCTTTATGCATGGCTCATATGCACAGATGGTTTATGTAATTGATTGGAATATATTTTTTGTATTTATGGCTATTGCTTTGGTAATATCGATTTTGATACCAATTATTTGTTTGGTAGTAATGTTGCGTATGCTTAATAAAATTCAGCCTAGAGAAGCAATGAACTGAAAGAGGTGACATTATGAGAGCTATTGAACTTAAAAATGTATCAAAGATTTATAAAAACGGTGTTAAAGCTCTTGCCGGTGTATCTCTTACAGTTAAACAAGGTGAATTTATTGCAGTTATGGGACAATCAGGCAGTGGCAAAAGTACCTTGCTGCAAATAGCAGGACTGCTTGATGATTGCACATCGGGACAAATAATTATAAATGGAAATGATGTGTCAAGACTTAACAAAAATGTGCTTGCCGATATAAGAATGAAATCCTTGGGTTTTGTGTTTCAGTCATTTCATCTCGATACACATCTCAAGGCATATGAAAACATTATGGTACCAATGCTGATAAATGCTGAATACAAAAATAAATCTGCAATGAAGGAAAGAGCAATACAGCTTGCCGAAACTGTGGGTTTGACAAACCGTATCGAACATTATCCGGGTGAGCTTTCAGGCGGTGAGCAGCAGAGGGTGGCTATAGCCAGAGCTTTAGCTAATAATCCTGATTTTATTCTTGCAGATGAGCCTACGGGTAATCTTGACAGCAAAAATGAAATTATCATATTTGAGGAACTTAAACGGCTTTCAATATCAGGCAAGGGAGTGCTTGTTGTGAGTCACAACGATGCTGTTAAAGATTATGCGGACAGAGTATTAACTATGAAGGACGGAATATTGGAGCATACAGATGAAAAATAAGAACCTCAATATGCCTTTAAAAACATCCATATTTTCAAATAGTTTTTATCTGTGATTTACTGTACTTTTGCTGTGATTTCAACTGTTCTTATTCTCGTTACCATAAGCATTATATTACCTTTAAGTTCGAACACAAGCGGTAAGATCGGCAACCATGTTTCAAATAGAAAAGCAATTATTGAAAAAGTAAAAGAGGAAACCGTAACTACGGTACTTGTGAATGAAAACTGGTTTTCGGATTATAAGACTGAAATTAACGGCGAAAATATTTCGTCCAATAACATAGATAACAGAGATAAGGTTGCAATAATCGGAAGTTCTCTTGCTCTCAAACTGTTTTTTACAACAGATGCAGTCGGTAAAAAGATTTGCATTGACGGAAATCAATATACAATTTGCGGTGTGATATGCGAAAACGAAAGCTTAATAAATAAGTTTTCTGCTGATGACAAACGGAGGGTGTATGTTCCATATACAACAGCCGAAAATTATGGTGACAGAACGGTTGATATGATTGTTTACGATAATTCGGTATATACGGGAGCAATTGTTGAGCAAATGGATTTGCCGCAGTATTATTCGGTTAATCTGAATGAGAAAAATCAAACGCTCTCGTCATTTGAACATATTTTATACCTTGCAATATTTATCGGATTTAGCATTATTGCATTGAAGTTGTGGTATAGGTTCAGTAGAAAATTTTTTGAGGAGATAAAAGAAAATCTCAAATTAAACTACTTTCTGAAATCGCTAAAAAATATTCCGTTAAAATATGTTGCACTTGTGCTTATTTTTGCAGGAATACCTGCCGTGCTTTTGATTGTATTTAATATTTGTGATTTCAGCATTTTTATCCCCTCAAAATATATACCGAATGATAACATTTTCGACATTTCAAATTACCTGAATGTGCTTGTCGATAATGCACAAACACTAAACTCACAAAGCCTAACAGGAAATCAAATGCTTGTAAATCTGTTCTCAAGAACATTTACAGCGTCACTGTGGCTGACAATAATATTTTTGATTAGCTGGAATTTTGTTATATGTTACTTTTTGTTAGACTATAGAATTAAAACTAAAAAATAAAGTGAATTTAAAATTATAGTATTGGAGAATATAAGTTTGATTAACCGAATAAATAAGATAAAAAGTAAAAATCCTAAACTAAGGAAAATTTTTAATATTATTTTCAGTTTATTTAATGAAGTATTGATATTGAGTTACATAGCTATGATTGTATTAGCCTTACTTATGATTATTGTGCCGACAGCAATTGTATTTTGGCAAAGCCCTGAGGATGTTAGAGTTTGGATTGCATCAATAGTAGGTGGAATTCTTTCCGTAGTTGTTGTCCCAATATTTATTAATTATATAACTGATAAACGAAAAACAGAGGATGAGCTAAGAAAAACGCTTTTTGAGGAAAATAAAGCTTTATATGCAAAGCTTAGCAATATATTAGTTGAATTATTAGTAAATGAAAGTTCTATTCATAAAGAGAATACAAACAGTAACATTAAAGCTGAAAAATCCTTAAATGTTGTAAGTCCATTAAAAGATTTTTTGAAAGACAATTATTCTGAACTTGCAAATACAATTTCGATAAGTTTAATTTGGGATATTGTTGAAGTTTGTCAGGAATGTTCAAATTCTGTAACTGCTTATGATAATATACGAGTGAAAACTGAGAAGTGCTTCCGTAATATAAGAAAAGAAATAGGGGTCAAAGGCAAGTTTTATGTTAATAACTATATAATTAATGAATTTTGTGATAGCAAGAAGGATAAAGACATTTAATAGCGTGTGATAGAATACCGACAAGTAATAGCTTTCTATACTTGTCGGTATTTTTATGCCCTTTTTACATGAAAATGGAAGGGCATGATGAAATATAGAAACAGAGGTCCTCCAAACAACCTGAATTACTAAAAGATTCAGATTGATTGGAGGAAAAATTAATGGACAAACGTCCTAAGAGAAGAAAAGACAAGTATAATCCTTATACTTTATGCTCAAAAAAAGGAAGATACTATGTTTATTTCGTTGATGTTAATAACCGCATTCAAATGGTTGAAGTTTCAAAGAGCGTATTTGAAACTTTCAATATATTTGAACTTGAAGATATTTCCCAAATGAATGAGTACGACAGACATTTGGAACATTCCAAAGTAGATGAAAACACCTTGTACCAAAAGAGTGTTTCAAGCGAACAACCGTTAGAAGAATACTTTGATAAAGCTCAGAATGCGGAGAATCTGCATATGGCAATAAGCAAATTACCCGAGGTGCAGAAACGCAGGCTGAAAAAGTATTATTTTGAAGAAAAAACTTTTGACGAAATAGCGTTTGAAGAAGGCTGTACTTATTAATGTGTGCAAAGATCGGTTTATCGTGCAGTAGAAAAAATCAAAAATATTTTAAAAAATTTATAAATTAGGGGTGTGTTTTAGATTTTAAGTGAGGAAACAGGTGAAGGAATAAAAATTCTTTCGCCTGTTTTCTTTTTTCAGAGAACAGGTCTTGCTCTTTGAAAATTGAATATCAGCACATCAGATACTTTCCTTCTGCTGTTCGGAACGGACAAGCCACATGAGCGAACATATTTTATATATCTTCAGGTCTCAGACATTGAAAGGCATATTCAATGACGGCGATGACAGGCAGAGGGGATAATGATACTTCCGTCCAGTCACAGCTTGAGCGTGATAAAACCGTCGTAACCAAAGATGGCGGCTGTGGGAGATCCTCACAGTGGTGAAATTCCAATGAGGTCAAATGCATGACCGTCTGATGTGTTCCTTGTCGCAGGGTATTGAGGATAAATAGCGACAACAGGATAGCGTGAAAATTAGAGCTATCCACAAACGATTGATATTATCCCGCCAGCAGAAGATTTTTGTTTTCTGCTGGCGGGGTATTTAGAAGAAAATTACTGAAAGAAGGTGTTAAAGTGTTAGGCTTTATTATTGGTCTTTTTGTCGGTGCTTTTATAGGTGTAGTTTTTATGTGCTTGTGCAATGCAGCGGCAAAAGCTGATGAGCAGATGGAAGATCATATAAACGACAAAAACAAAAAATAAGGAACAGGTGATAATTTGAACGAAAACTATATAAATGAAAATAACATTGATTCAGAACACAGAATAGAATCTGTTATAAATGACTGTAAGGTCACAATCTACTTTTCTAAAAACAGAAATAACCATGTTGAAAGGAATATTCTCGAAAATCTTTTGGATACATTTGAGAACAGAATGAACGCACAGATTGGATGCTGAATTTCTTTAAGTTCATTTTCAGATTTCGCTGGATATTATAGAAATTATGTAGTATTGTTGGTTTGCAAAAATCGTATGAAAGGGTGATAAAATGAAAAGAGTATATTGCTTGTACAGAGTATCAACCAAAGGTCAGGTTGATAAAGATGATATTCCAATGCAGAAAACCTCGTGCAGAGAATTTGCAGAACGCAACGGCTGGACAATTCTGAAAGAGTTTCAGGAAAAAGGCGTGTCGGGATTTAAAGTTTCGGCAAGCGACAGAGATGCAATTCAGGATTTGAAAAGCGCCGCTGAAAAGAAAGAATTCGATGTGCTTCTTGTCTTTATGTTTGACAGAATAGGCAGAATTGATGATGAAACTCCGTTTGTCGTTGAATGGTTTATTAAGCACGGCATAGAGGTGTGGAGCGTTAACGAGGGCGAACAGCGTATGGATAATCATGTGGACAAGCTTATGAATTACATACGATTTTGGCAAGCCAACGGTGAAAGCCAGAAAACATCAGCTCGTGTTAAAACTCGCCTTAACCAGATGACGATGGACGGCAAATTTACCGGAGGTGTTGCACCATTCGGTTACAAACTTATAAAAAGCAGTGAAGTCAATAAAAAGGGAAAAGAACTTATGGACATAGTCATTGACGATGATGAAGCTCCGATAGTTAAGAAAATATTTGAGATGACAGTTAAAGAAGGCTACGGTTCATATCGAATGGCTGACTATCTGAACAGTCACGGCATTAGAACCCATAACAATAGCAAGTTTCAATGTAATACGGTTAATCGTATTCTTAAGAACAGGCTGTACTGCGGTTATCTTGTATCAGGCGGTATCGAATCACCGTATATCGAAAGACTTCATATCATTGATGAAAATATCTTTGATCGAGCTCAATTTATACTGAGACAACGCTCTTCAAAGAACGAGGAAAAGCAACAGATAGCAAGGACTACCAAAGGCAGTACATTGCTGTCCGGAAATATATACTGTGCCCACTGTGGTCAGAAGATGGTATCAACAAGCTATATCGACCGATACGACAGGGCAGACGGCAGTCAGTCCAGAGTTCGCAGACAAAGGTATATATGTACCAATAAAGCAATGAAAAGAGGTGCTTGTGACGGACAGTCGGCTTATGTGGCACACAAAATTGACGGTGCTGTACTTGCGACATTGAAAGATTATCTCGCCAAAATCAAATCAACGCCAAAAGATATAGCACTGGAAAAACGCTATAAATCTGAAATATCGGAGTATAGGAGAAAACAGACAAAGCTTGAAAAAGAAATTGAAAAACTAAAAAGACAGGTGGTTGAATTGTCCGCCGAAATAGGACGCTCTTTACTCGGCGAAAGTCGCTTCACTCCCGATATACTGTCCACTTCTATTGACAATACAAACGATTTGCTCCATAAAAAAGAAATTGAATTAAGTGATATAAAGTACAAGCTTGCCAATCAGCAAAATGCGATGGGTAAGCTTGATTTTTATTACTCACAATTCAGAACTTGGGCTGATGAGTTTGATAACTCCACAATGGAGCAGAAGAAAATGATAGCCTGTCAGCTCATAAGAGAAGTGAAAGTATCACGAGGTTATGAATTAGAGATTATATTCGACCTTAATTATGAACAATTCTTATCTCTATAAAGCCTAATAGATTGAATTTACAAATTTATTCTGCTATAATAATTTTAGGTTAGAAGTGGGTGAACATATATGAGTGAAGAAAATAAAATACAAATTTTTGAAGATAAATAGATTCGTACTGCGTGGAATGAGTCGGAAGAAGAATGGTATTTTTCCATAGTTGATGTAATTTCAGTTCTGACTGACAGTAACGAACCTCGTCGTTACTGGAGCGATCTTAAGCGAAAGCTTAAAGCTGAAGGAGCAAACCAGTTGTACGAAAATATCGTACAACTGAAAATGCAATCTCCTAAGGATGGTAAAAATTACAAGACGGATGTTGCAAATACAGAGCAACTTTTGAGAATAATTCAATCTATTCCGTCACCAAAAGCAGAACCATTTAAAATGTGGCTTGCAGAAGTTGGCAGAGAAAGAATAGATGAAACTATTGATCCCGAACTTACCATAGAGCGAGCTCTTGAAACATACCTGAAAAAAGGATATAGCAGAGAGTGGATAAATCAACGACTTCAGGCTATACAGGTTAGGAAAGAGCTTACTGACGAATGGGATTCTCACGGCGTGAAACAAGGTGTAGAATATGCAATTCTGACTGATGAAATCACAAAAGCGTGGTCAGGAATGACAACACGGCAGTATAAAAATCTAAAAGGATTGAAAAAGGAAAACTTGTTATTACTTCAAAAAATGCTGTTGATTTTTCAAATCTTATTTCCGATGTAATAGAAAATGATTTTGATAAAAGTGAATAAAGTATTCTGATTGCCTTGTGAGTTAAAAAGCTCGCAGGGCATTTATTATATCCCGATTTCTAGTTTGTTTCTCGGATGCTTGGCAGAAAGAATGTTTTTTTGTTTGTTAATGCTCGTATGTGTGTAAATCTGCGTTGTGGTAATGGAGCTGTGACCCAGCATTTGTTGAATATAGCGTATGTCAACATCTTCTTCAAGCAATAGCGTTGCAAAAGAGTGACGAAACATATGCGGAGTAATGTGCAGCGGCACTTCCGCACCGATTACATAGCTGTTAATCATATTGCGAACAGACTGCTCAGATAGACGATTGCCAAGCCTGTTTATAAAGAAAAATTTGTTGGTTGTTATTTCGCATTCAAACGCTTCTTTATACCTTTTAAGCAGCGCCTGAACATTTTGATTGCAGATTTGAATCAGGCGTTCTTTTGAGCCCTTTCCGTAAATTTTGATTATGTAATCATTAAAATCAATTTGTTCAGTCGTGAGTGTGCATAATTCTGAAATCCTCATTCCGGTGGCAAACAGTAACTCAAGTATGAGTGCATTCCGCAGAGCAACTTTCTTAGTATAGTCAGTTTTAGCTTTGGTAAGTTGTAGATAAGCAAACCTAATAATTTGCTCAATATTATTTATGGGAATAGTTTTTGGGAGAATAAAGGGTTCTTTATACTTGATTTGTATCTTATGAAAAGGGTTAATATCAATAAGTTCCTCAATTTCAAGATAGTGAAAAAATGCTTTTAGCGAAGCGATTTTACGCTTCACACTCTTGGGTTTGTACTTAAAATGCAGTAAATCAATGTATTGCTCAATGGATTTTTTGTTTGTCCATTCAATAGCAGATTCCATAGTGAATTCAAAATACTGCCTTAAATCAATAGTGTATGATTTTATCGTTTTCTGATCAAGATTTTTTCTTGAAAGGCAAAAGTTTAGATAATCGGTTGTCAGGTCAATTGTTTGTATATTTTTTATTTCCATCGCATATAGCTCCTTATATTTAATAAAATTATTATGCAATAGAAAACAAAGAAAGTCTATTCAAATGCCTAGATTTATTTTGCATAAAAGTATGTTTATAAAGCAGTGAACAAGATTCTATTATGCAAAATACATAAAAATACCGTGTGAAATTTTATAACTGATTTTCGTATAAGTTATTTAAATATTTGTCAAATTATGTTATAATTAATACCATAAGGGTAATTATAAATATTTTTGTATTACGTACCCGAAATATAGATTTAGTTAAGGTTTAATACTTTTTTCTTAGAATGAGATTAAGCACTACATAGACATACACCAGTTGAATGTAAGATGTGTAGCGTATTTTGTTAACAGAAATGTATTATTGACCTTACCTGAAAATAATGAATAAAGGATAACTTACAATTATTAGAGGTTTACTTATGTTTATGTGTTTTTCTAGTGGTGATAGATATACTGTGGCTAAATCCTGTTTGTATCATTTAAAAAATTTCGGAATAAATGTGTGGTATGACTATCATGAATTAATACTAGGTGATGGTAAAAAAGAAAAAAATTTTGAATATGCTATAAAGAATAATCAATATTTTTTAATATTGTATAGTAATAATCTGTTTAAAAGTCCATGCGCAATTGAAGAAGAAAAAAGAATTTTTAATGAATTAAATACACGAAATATAACTATTTTTCCCTTGCTGTACAATATAAAGTTTACGGAATTGCCTATATCTTATCAAAATAAATTAGAAAATTATATATATAATGAAGTTGATGATACAAAAGGAACATTATCTTCAATTAATCAAATTGTAACAAAGATTTTAATAGATAAAATAAACAAAACAATGTACGATAAGACCCCTACTTTATCAAATTATAGTAAAAAGAATCTTAGTGATGATTATATAAAACAATTATTAGATACTTATAACCATATATCTGATGAAAATTTCAATGCACGAATAACAATGTTGTTCGCTATTTATTATTATATAAAATGCAATTATGGAATTGATCAAAAAATAAATTATGTGTATAAAATAATTGAGTATTTATTTGCTTTCACAAAGCTAAACATAGAGCATAATCATAAAGAATTGATTATAGCAGAATTATCTATGATAATTCTGCTTGACACTATTTTTTAAATTTTCATTAATTATTGAAAGAATTATTCTTGACAGTATTTTAGGATCATTTTCGTTTTCAAGAGCGTTTATGTATTTTTCTAAATAAGGATATTTAATAAGATTGTTTTTTACATCTTCAAGTATTATTCTTGCTGTTCCACCAGTACTACCAATAGGTATAATAATTCTATTAGGATTATTTTTTGTAATTTTATATTCTTCAAACATTCCGCTTTCTTTACTACCTGAACCATACAAAAAAATTGAAAAATTTGTTTTTTCTATCATAAAAGTTCTATGATTTGTTTTATCTTCATTAGATAAATGCTCATTAAAAGGAAACATTTGTAAATGTCTCCTAAAATTAATTACATTTTCTTCTATCATTAATTTTGTTGCTTCAGAAGCGATATAATAACCAATTTTATTACCATACCCATTGACTATAGTAAAACCGTTATTATAAAGTGTTCGAGTAATTATTTTACATAATTCATCTATTTCATACAGTTTTTTTTCGTCTTTTCCTTGATATGACCCAGAAATAAAAACATTTCTTTGATTAGTATAATAGTTAATTTCCGTTAATATTTCAGAAATTTCATTATAATCATCAATTAACAAAACATCTATTTGATATCTATTTTCTAAATCAGCAATATAATTTTTAAAATCTTTAGATTGAGAATTTTTAATTATTGTAAAATGGTGTGGCTGATTATTGTTAAAAGCTCTTCCTAATTCTGAAATACAAGGTAATACTAAAGAATCTGTAAAACTATATCCTAAAAAAAGAAAAGTTTTTGTTATTAATTCTCTTTTGAAAAAAGCTAAATAATAATGATGATTTTCATGATATTTTTCTAAATCACTTTTTGTAATTACCGCATTTTGAATATCCCTTATATCACCGTTAAGCTTAAATATATTAACATTTTTGTTTAAATCACAGCCAATTAAATCAGATTCTTTACTAATAATATTTGTTATTTTACCAATTTTTGATAGGTTATTTTCAAGGACTTGATCGAAATTCGTAGTCCATATAGAATTACATTGCATTAACGATAATTGATCAAGAGCTTTTGATGACACTAAAATCCTATTTATTTCTTTTCCAACCTTTTTATATAATTCATTTGTGCCAAATCTATTTGCATAAAATTGGGCAATATCGTAAATTTGATATTTAGTATTTTCGATATTAATATCCATTTCTTCAGCTAGTGGTAAAAAAAGATTTTTCCATGAAGGTAATCCCGCATCCACACTCATTCCGGCTCCTAAAAAAATAGCAGCACTATTATTTTTGCATTTTTCAGCGAATTTTTTTACAAACTCTTCTCTTTTTATCATACTTTCACATCCAATAATTAATAATTGTAAGTTATCCTTTATTGAAGTGATAGAATAAACAAAATGTTTTTACTAATTAAAACAAAAACCATATCCATCAAGTTGTGGTGGAATTACTGATATTTCTAAAAATAAATTGGGGGAAATAAGTATGTTGTTAACTAAAATTAATGTTCAAAATTATCGATTACTTGTTAATGCATGGATGGATGTGGATAGTAGCATGACATTAATAGTCGGTCGAAACAATACTGCTAAAACATCTTGTATGGATATAATTGAAAAAGTTTTGAAGGGCCATCCTTTATCTTATGATGATTATCCGTTAAGCAAAAGACAGGAGTTGTTTGATTTATTTACATCTTTTATGAAAAAGGATATTTCATACGATGAATTAAATGAAAAATTGCAGTTTACTTCTGTTGAATTAACTATAGATTACTCTCTAGATGATCCAAATTCTAACTTAGGCGCATTATCTCCGTTCATTATTGATGTTGATGTAGATACCACATCGGCATTGATTAAAGCTGAATACGGCTTGAAATTAGATGAAAACTCCTTATATGAGTTATTCGAGGATGCTTTTTATACGGAAGGAAAATTTTTACCAAATTTAGAAGAAACTCGTGATATTTGTAACAGTAGTTTCTCTAAAATATTTGGACTTACTATATATGCAATTAATCCTAAAAACTATAGTGATACTCAGATTAAAACACAGGGTGAGTTGTCCGAGCTATTTCCATTCTTTTCCATACCGGCAGAACGAATTTTAGGTGAAGATGGCGCTCAAAACAATAGCTCTTTGAGTGCGTTAATTACTAATTATTTTAGTGTTAATGTCGACGAGTTAAATTCAGATGTTGCTACCGAGATTAAGAATTTAAGAAAAATTGTCGAAGAAGCAAACAAAACTGTTCAGAAGCATAGTAATGAACTTCTTAGTTCCGTCGTAAATAAGGCTGTTGGCTTTGGATATCCAAACGCTGAAGAACTTCAACTTGGTGTAAGCACTAAGTTGAGGATTGATGAGCAAATAATGGATCACACTAAACTCACATACACTTCAGATGTAGTAGGTGAAACATTGCCGAGTTCACACAATGGCTTGGGATATAAAAATTTAATAAAAATGGAGTTTTTGCTTGCGGATTACGCTCAGAGAATTGGACAAGGTAACAATGTATGTATCCCACTGTTATTTATTGAAGAACCTGAATCGCATATGCATCCTCAGATGCAACATGCATTTGCAGAATATTTGGAAACATTTTTACAGGCAATTACTGATGTTCATATTCAAACTTTTTTGACATCTCACTCAGCACATATTGCAAACACTATTGATTTTTCAAAAATCCGCTACGCTCAAAAAACTACAACTGGTGTTGAATATAAAAACTTACACACCTTTGCGCAAGATAACCCAACTAATATGGATTTTATTAAAAAATATCTCACCTTGAGCAGATGTGATCTATTTTTTGCAGATAAAATTATTTTTATTGAAGGAGCTTCAGAAAGACTTTTATTGCCGGATATGATAGAAAAATGTGAGAAAGAAGGATTGTTTAATTCGCAGAAGTATAAGCTTCCCGCACAGTATTATGCTCTTATAGAAATTGGTGGAGCATATGCTTATAAATTCATTCCATTTGTAAACTTTTTGGGTATTCCTTGCTTGATTTTGACAGATATTGATTCTATGATTGATGGTCGAACTAAATCTGTTGTTAGTAAAGGAAAAACCACTTCAAATGTAACGATAAAGTGGTGGATGCGCAAACTAAAGAACATTTCTGAAAAAAGCAAAATTTCTTTGCCTGACGTAATTGCTTTAAAAGATGATGAAAAAACAATGGATAAATGCCACCTTGAATTTCAAACAGAAGAACAAGGATTGTGCGGAAGATCCTTGGAGGAAGCAATTAGAAATGTTAACCGTACACATTATGGATTATCAGTGACGCCGTCTGAGGCGGAGATTGAGTTTGACGAAAAAAGCAAGACTGATTTTGCATTAAAGCTAATTTATGATAACCCAAACTATACTATTCCACAGTACATAAAAAATGGTTTAATGTGGCTTAACGATCAGAAGGTTTTAATGTGATTATGGTAGGTGTTAATAGTGAGCGAAAGAATGAAGCAGACTAATTATAAAATAGCTAAAGCTGAGGCTGATAAGGTTGATGAAATAATAATTGACACTATTAAGGAAGGTGTATCTTTTCGTGTTGAAGCTGGCGCTGGCTCAGGAAAAACATATTCCTTAAATAGAGTAATCGAATGGATACAAGCCAACAAATGGTCAGAATATCATAAAAAGAAACAGAATGTTGTCTGTATTACCTATACTAATGCAGCTGTTGATGTTATAGCAGAAAGGCTTGCTAAAGATTCATTTATACTGCCTTCAACAATTCACTCGTTTGCGTGGAGTGCAATTAAACAATATCAAAGTACGCTTATAGAAATAATATCAGCAAATGAAAGCTTACAGCCAAAAGAAGGGAACTTTTCAAAAATTGTAGAAGTTCAATACACATTGGGGCACAGATATCAAGAGAATGGAGTACTGTATCTCTATCATGACGATGTCATTTTTCTCTTTAATATCTTGCTGGATAATGCAAAATTTCGTCGAATCTTTAGTGATAAATATCCATTGATATTGATTGATGAATACCAAGACTCTTTCCAGTCTATCGTTAATCGGTTTATAGAGCATTTTATTTCTAAAGGTATTGGTCCGCAATTTGGCTTTTTCGGTGATGCTTGGCAAACGATATATCAATCTAACAAAGCTTGTGGCCTTATAGAGCATGAGAATATTAGAGAAATTAAAAAGGGTTCCAATTTTAGATCGGCTCCTAAAATCGTGGAAACATTAAATTTTATTCGTCCAGATTTACCTCAGCGTTCAGCTATAGATGATTTTGAAGGTGAAATCACTGTAATTACTTGTGAGGATTATAACGGCTTAAGGAGAGTAGAGCGAAACTTTAAAGATGACCTACCGGTCGAGGAATTTCAATTAAGATTATCAAAGTTGAAAGATCAAATTAAGAATAAAATAATGAGTCCTAAAGAAAATCTTAAAGTGTTAATGATAACTCATAGAGTTTTAGCTTCTCAACAAGGATATGATAAATTGTTGAACATTATTTCAGATGGACTGAGGGATAAAGAAGATGCATTTTTACTATTTTTTATGAATATGGTTGAGCCCATATATGAGGCCCTCAACACAAATAATATGCAGTTGCTTTTTGATACATTGAAAGTAAAGAGATATCCGATCAACAAAAAGTCTGAAAAACAACAGTGGAAAGAACTACACGAACAACTATCATTATCCCGTTCTCAGAAAAGTATTGATGTTTTGAAAACGGTGTTTAATTCTAATCTTATTCCTATCCCTCAATCTATTCAAGGATATTATGAATTGTACTATAGTGCACCTGAAACTATGTATAGTAATACAAATATAAAGGATTTTTTAGATTTGGACTATGCTCAGTTTTTGGCTGCAATCCACTTCTTATATCCAGAATCTGAGTTTTCAACGGAACATGGGGTAAAAGGTGAAGAATATGATAATGTTGTATTCGTTGTTAGCAGAGGTTGGAATCAATACCAGTTTGAGAAATATGCACCAATGATAAAAAATGGATATCCAGCAGATAAAGAAGCCGCATTTATTAGAAACAGAAATTTATTTTATGTATGTTGCTCTCGTCCTAAAAAGAGATTGTTTTTATTTATTACTATTCCTATTGATGATACGTTTTATAATTTTTTAAAAGAATTAGCAGGAGAATCAAATATAGTATCATACAGTCAATTTCTAGCTAAGGAAATTTAATAATTTTTGATTATCCGATTGATGGCGACAAGCAATGTTAAATAATTTATAGAACGGTATAATTTGTTCAATATTATATGATTAAAAACAAATGAATTTTATCAAGCATGGTATAGAGATGTGGAGCGTTAACGAGGGCGAACAGCGTATGGATAATCATTTGGATAAGCTTATGAATTACATACGATTTTGGCAAGCCAACGGTGAAAGTCAGAAAATGTCAGCTCGTGTTAAAACTCGCCTTAACCAGATGATGGACGGAAAATTTACCGGAGGTGTTGCACCATTCGGTTACAAACTTATAAAAAGCGGTGAAATTAATAAAAAGGGAAAATAGCTTATGGACATAGTCGTTTAGACATATTAGTTGACGATGATGAAGTTCCGATAGTTAAGAAGATATTTGAAATGACAGTCAAGGAAGGCTATGGTTCAGATAGAATGGCTGACTATCTAAACAGTCACGGCATCAAAACCCATAATAACAGCAAGTTTCAATGTAATACGGTTAATCGTAATCTAAAGAACAGGCTGTACTGCGGTTATCTTGTGTCAGACGGTGTTGAATCACCGTATATAGAAAGACTGCATATCATAGATGAAAATATCTTTGACCAAGCTCAGTTTATACTGAAACAACGCTCATCAAAGAATGAGGAAAAGCAACAGATAGCAAGGACTACCAAAGGCAGTACATTGCTGTCAGGGAATATATACTGCGCTCACTGCGGTCAGAAAATGGTATCAACAAGCTATATCGACAGATACGACAGGGCAGACGGAAGTCAGTACAGAGTTCGCAGACAGAGGTATATATGTACCAATAAAGCGATGAAAAGAGGTGCATGTGACGGACAGTCGGCTTATGTGGCACACAGAATTGACGGTGCTGTGCTTGCAACATTAAGAGATTATCTCGCTAAAATCAAATCAACACCAAAAGATATAGCATTGGAAAAACGATATAAATCAGAAATAGCAGAATATAAAAGAAAACAAACTAACCTTGAAAAAGAAGTAGAAAAACTAAAAAGACAGATTGTTGAATTATCAGCAGAAATAGGAAAGTCTCTTCTGGGAGAGAGTAGATTTACTCCGGATATGTTGTCAACTTCTATTGATAACACAAACGATTTGCTCCATAAAAAGGAAATTGAATTAAGTGATATAAAGTTTAAGCTTGCCAATCAGCAAAATGCAATGGGCAAGCTTGATTTTTATTATTCACAGTTCAGAACATGGGCAGATGAATTTGATAACTCCACAATGGAGCAAAAGAAAATGATAGCTTGTCAGCTAATAAGAGAAGTAAATGTCGCCAGAGGTTATGAAATAGAGATTGTGTTTGATATTAATTATAAGCAGTTTGTATCTGAAACTGTATTAATATAGAGCTTTAATAAATAATGTGGGCATAGAAAAGATGTAGATAGCCTTATCCGTAAAAAAATTGCGGATAAGGTTGACAGTTCCTGATATTTAAGGGTATAATAAGAATGGTGATTAATGTGTTAAGAAAATTTAGTGTAAAAGGATTTAAAAATTTCAGCAAAAAAATAACATTGGATTTTTCAAATGTTCGTGATTATAGGTTTAATTCGCAGTGTTTAACAAATGGCTTGGTTAGCAAAGCGATTGTATATGGCAAAAATTCTGTCGGAAAGACTAATCTTGGACTTGCAATCTTCGATATTGTTTCTCATCTAACCAATAAAAATGTTACTCCTAATCTATATGATTACTACTTGTGTTCAGATGGATTGAGTAATTATGCTGAGTTTAATTATGTATTCCAGTTTGATAAAGATATTATAAAGTATTCATATAAGAAAGATAAGAAACAAACTTTAGTATATGAAAAGGTAGTATTAAATGAAGAACTGTTGTTTGAATATGATTATATAAATAATCAAGGTGATACTTCCGGTATTGATAAATTAGCATCAACTTTAAATTGGGCTTTTCAGGATACTGATTGTATTTTAAAATATGTTGTTAATAATACAGTGCTTTCAGACTCTCATCCACTTAGAAAAATGATAAGATTTGTATCCAATATGTTATGGTTTAGAAATTTAGACGAAAACAGATACATTGGTTTTAAATCTGACAGCAAGGATTATTTAGATTTTATTTTTGAAGATGATACACTACAGGAATTTGATGAGTTTTTGCATATAACCGGAATTAAAGAGGATTTGGTAGCAATAAAAGATGCAGATGGAGTTAAAAGATTATATTTTAATACAGATACACCGCTGCCGTTTTTTAAGGTGGCTTCAAGTGGAACTCGTGCTTTATATACTTTTTTCTATTGGTATAAAACAGCTAAAGATGTATCTTTTATGTATGTAGATGAGTTTGATGCATACTATCATTACGAACTATCTGAGTATATTGTAACAATTCTTGAAAAAATGACAAATACTCAAGTGATTATAACTTCTCATAATACAAATCTTTTAACCAATAAAATTATGAGACCTGATTGCTACTTTATACTTTCTAATAACAAGCTTACATCGTTTGCAGATGCAACAAGCAGAGAACTGCGTGAAGGTCATAACCTTGAAAAACTTTATTTGAGTGGTGAGTTTGATGGGGAAGAGTAAAATACTTGTTATTGTTGAGGGTGCTAAAACAGATGTAAATTTGATGAAAAGATTGCTGAATATTTATGGAATATCTGAGACTCATAAAATCATATCTTATAACACCAATATTTATACTTTATATAATCAGTTGCCCGATGACTATGATGAATATGAAGATTTTGATTTACTGCAACTTTTAAAAGAAAGAGAAAGTGATCAATCAAAACTTGATTTATTAAATGAGCGTTATTCTGATATTTTACTCATTTTTGATTTGGATCCTCAGGACCCTCAATTTAAACCTGAAAAAATAATTAAAATGGCTAATTATTTTACAGAATCAACCAATATGGGTAAGCTGTATTTGAATTATCCAATGGTTGAAGCATTTTATCATATGGAAAGTATTCTGGATGAAAACTTCAATAAATACATAGTTACTTTGGATGATTTGAAAGATAAAAAATATAAGCAAATGGTACATAATATATGCAGAGATGGCGATTATGCGAAATTTGCGTCAGATAAAGAAGAATGCGGTATTGTTATAAATCAAAATCTTGAGAAAGCAAAGTTTTTGACTAATACCAAAGATGCTATACTGGATTCCGTTAAAATTTTAAATAAGCAACTTGACTTACTGACCAATAAAAAGATAGTTTCTGTGTTATGTACTTGTGTTTTTTATATTACTGAATATAATAGTGATTTTATTTAATTTGATGTAATACAAAAGCGTTTTGTGGTGTAATGAAACGCGAAGTGTATGTGATGGACAATAGGCTTATGTAGCACATAAAATTGACGATGCTGTACTTGTAATGCTAAGGTCAAATCAACACTCAAAGATATAGCATCGGAAAAACGATATAAATCAGAAATAGCAGAATATAAAAGAAAACAAACTAAACTTGAAAAAGAATTAGAAAAACTAAAAAAACAAGTTGTTGAATTATCAGCAAAAATAGAAAAATCTCTTCTTGGGAGAGTTGATATACTCCGGATATGTTGTCAACTTCTGTTGATAATACAAACGATTTACTCTATAAAAAGGAAATTGAATTAAGTGATATAAAGTTCAAGCTTGCCAATCAGCAAAATGCAATGGGCAAGCTTGACTTTTTTTATTCACAGTTCAGAACATGGGCAGATGAATTTGATAACTCAACAATGGAGCAAAAGAAAATGATAGCTTGACAGCTAATAAGAGAAGTAGATGTCGCCAGAGGTGATGAAATAGGGATTATGTTTGATGTTAATTATAAGTGGTTTGTAGTAGATAATGATTAATTGTGCCAAAAGCTATATAAAATATACTTGCACCTGTAATTATGAATAATGAAATTTATGCGATATATACAAATATTTATTTTATGTTTGTGTAAGATTATCATTAATATTTATTGATTAATTTCGTCTAATTGTGATATAATTTCAACATAAGGCGCAATAATTTATGTTGAAGTCAAAAATTTTGCGTAATTATATTAGGTTTATTATTTGGAGATTTTAATCTTGTTTTTTATATCCATAGATTATTAAAGAGTAAACTTAATTGATAATTTGAACCATAGGGGATGTCAAAAATGAATACTATTAATAAATTGCGTTTTATATTACATGTATCCGATTTTCATTTAACAGATAATGAAGATGACATTGAATATGCTAAAAATGCTTTAAAATCATTGACTGATAAATTGGTTTCCGAAAACATCAAAGTCGATTATTTAGTGCATACAGGTGATATTATAGAATCTGGTGATTTATATGAAAAGGTTGCTGAGGAATTGAATTTAGATTCAAGCTTTTTTTCAAAAGACGAAGATAGCCAAAGGATACTATTTGATGAAAATATTTTTGTAAATAAAGCTGACGGGAAACAAAAGAAAAAATTTAATTCTAAGTTAATTGAAATAACAAGACAACGTTTTAAAAAAGCAGAAGAAGTATTTAAAGGATTTGTTTCAGATTTAAATATTTCATTTGGAAGTATTGTGATTTGTTGTGGTAATCATGATGCATTACGATTATTTCCGGTTAGTACTAATACAGTTGTTTGTAAAAAAAATGAGTATGATGATTGGGAGTATTCATTACCAACTGACTTTCAAGATGATTTTGCTATTTTTGAAGAATTCTTAAATAATATGGAAGTTGCCAACAGCCAAAAGAGATGTGGTTCTTCAGAATCTATTACCTGTTGTTCAATTGATAATCTTAATTTTTTGATTTTTAATACCAATTGGAAAAATCCTAAAAAACAGAAAGCAGGATATGTTTGTACTCGCTGCGATATCATAAATTCTGCAATTAGTAAATTTTCAAAATCTAAGGATAATTTAAATATTGTTTTGGCACATAAACCTTTGTATGAAATCTGTGAAAAAGCTAGATTATCATATCAACGCTATATTCAAACTCCATTTATGAGTAATTTAAGAAAATTTATTGGCAAAAATGGGATTTATTTATGTGGAGATAAACACACAAGAAGCATTGTTGGTTCTCAATTCCATGATATTCCACATTATATAGGAGGCGAGCCCTTAAGAATATCTTCTAACAGAGAAGTTGAATATAATCTTCTTGAAATTTCAAATAATAAACTTGGGATGGAACGAAAAATACATCTAAAATATAAACAAACAGCAAATTTTAAGTGGGAGTGTGATATATGTCCGCAAGATGATGTAGTTTCTAAATTATACGAACTTAGCAATGTGTATATTATAGAAAAAGTTTTTTATATAATTGCTACTTCTCATAATCCTAATTCATGGGAAGATATTTGCCAAGAAACTCATAACTGGGATAAAGTTTGTGTACAACCATGGTATTTAAATCTAAATAAACAATATCAGACTATTTGTAAATATCGAAATTTTGGTTCTTATGAAACCTCTCTAGAGAAAGAAGATATTTTAGATTTTGTATGCAAACAACTAAAAAAGAAAGTAGGATGTTCACTTTATAAAAATGTACTGAATATTAGAGGTGAATATAGTTCAGGAAAAAGTACATTTTTGGGAATATTATATATATATCTTTTAAATCAATATTCTATAGGTAAGATTAATTTTATACCTGCGTATTTTAATCTTGAAAACAATGAAATTTTTAAAGAAATAAAAAACAACGACTCTTATGTTAACACAGCTGAACAAATTTTTAAAGAATATTGTAAAGAAATTCAGAAAATAGCTGTTAAAGAGCATCAACCTATTTGTTTTATTGTCGATGGACTTGATGAGCAGGATTGTTGGAGTTATAGTACAGAAGATAGCGTAGGACGTGCTTTGTTAAATGTTTTGTCAGAATATAATAATTCATGGTATGTAATGTCTTTTAGTCAACACCGTTTGCCAGGTTTTAAAAATACAATGCCTGCAAGAAAATACAAAGATAATAGCGATATTATGTATTTTAATCCAATTGATATTCTTGAAAAAGGTTCTAACGATACTCGTTTTATTTCATTTGTTGAATCCTTTTTGGGAATTTTACATAACTCTCCTCGTTTATTAAAATCACTTAATGAGGATATAAATATTCCTGAAATAACTGAACAGCTTGTGGAACAGGTTTGTGATACTATTCGTAAGTTTAGAAGACTTACAATAACTCCAGGTTTTATGTATGATAATATTGAATATATCATGCAACAAGTTAAAACGGAACTAGTAATGGAAAATAAGTGCCATTCAGATATTTATAAATATTATATAGATAAGCAGTCAGAAAAATGTATTAAAGAACTTGGATATAGTTTTGTTGATTATGCACCTACAATGGCATATTTATTTTCATATAAAGGGTACACTTATGAAAAATTTAAACGTTTACAAGGTGAACGCTCAATAGAAAAGATCTACACTATTCAACCAATTAATGAGCATTATGATCAAATATATCATACTTTTTTGTTTATAAAAAAATACAGAGATTCTCGTGAATACTTGGTTGCATTTCACTATAATCAAGAAATCCGTTATTATGCAGAGCATCCTAATGAACCAATCGATCCTAACTCAATATTAAATGAATTCATAAGTCGAAATGTAGCAGTTATGATTAGAAAGTTGTGGTCTGATACAAATAAGTTTTTAATTGCATGTGAAAATCTATTAAATCGTGGAAATTTACCAGCTTGTATGTTATCAGTATTAATATATTGCTTAGCACATTTAAAAATGTACATGCCTATAAGAGATCAAATTCGAAAAAAACTCCAAGATAAAGGTGTTAATTTTTTAAAAGAAGTAAAGTGTGATGATTGGACAATTAAAAATGGTGATAGTATTAAAAAATTAGAAAATTTTCTTAATTTAAGCTTAAAGCATTCTATTGAGGTTTTTAAGTTAATGGATTCAAATAATTCAATTCAATTAGTTAGTGAACTTTTGAATGATAAGGAATTCCGAAGATATAATAGACAGTTTCAAATGCTTTATTATGAAGATTTATCTATCAAAGGTGAGGAAAGTAGACATCCCCTTAATCCAGAGCGTGATGTGTTATATAAAGGATTTGATTTTCACAATTGTTTTTATTATCTAACTGTAAAATTATTTTCAGCTAATTCATATCCATTACGTGAATATGATATGTTTACACTATGGGATTTAATACAAAGCAGGTTAATGACCGATATTTTGGATGAAGATGATTCTGGTACTAATTTTGAAACTTTTTTCTATCGTGAAAATTTTGAAAATAGATCAAATATGGTGCTTTTACATACGTTAAATATTTTTCAAAAATATATTTTATGTAATTCGTCAAACTCCAATATTAGTACTACTACAGCGTTTAAATATTTTAAAGATGTACAAAATGTTCTCAAAGAGATAATTTGTATAAAAAATGAAGAAAATAAAACGAAAGACTTCCATTCAAAAGTATTAGAAAAATTAGATTATCTAAATAAAAAATAAAAAGTGTATAGTGCATAATGAACAAGTCCGTAAAAAATGGACAATAGAAAAAAGAGCCCTCTTGATGTAGAATATATACATCAGGAGGGATTTTTAATGCCAAGAAGTTATCAACACATAAGTAAATACGAAAAAGAAATTTTAGAATTGAAAGCACAAGGATTGACTCGAAAAGAAATAGGAGCAAAACTTGGATTCACAAAAGATCAAGTACACAATTTCATTACACGATACAATGAAAAGCAACGAAAGATAAAAGCAGGCATTGCAATTAGAGCAAAAGGCAGACCGCCGAAAGATTATGAAATTACAGAAGATATGAAAATCAACGAGTTAAAATACATTATCGCTCGTAAAGATTCAAAGATAAAACGATTAGAAATGGAAAACGAATTAATGCGGGATTTTCTCTCGCTCACCGAAAGGAAGTGAAGCTGTCGATTAAGTATCAGATAATATTTAAGCACAAGGACAAATACAGCGTAAATTCAATGTGTAAATTCTTTGAAGTATCAAGAAGCGGATATTATGCGTTCCTGAAACGAATGGATATACCTGACAGAGATTTACCGTTAGCCGAAAAGATAAGAGAATGTCAGGAAGAAAGTCACAGAACATACGGCTATCGCAGAGTACATATATGGCTTGAAAGACAAGGAATATACCGCAATCCAAAGACAATTCTTCGTGTAATGCAAAAATACAATTTGTTGTCGGTTGTACGCAGAAAGAAATTTAAGTATGTATCGGAACATTTGCATAAATATCCTAATTTGCTTAACAGAGAGTTTAATGCTGAAAGACCGAATCAAAAATGGGTTACAGACATATCATACATACCAACAATGCAGGGTAATTGCTATCTGTCGGTAATTCGAGACCTTTACGACAACAGAATTGTAGCATATCAAATGTCGAAGGATATGACGGTTAAATTGTGCTCGATACACGATACAATTAAAAATGCGATGAAAAAAGAAAATGTCACTGCGGAGTTGCAGCTCCACAGTGACCAAGGGTCGCAATATGTCTCCAACGACTATTTCGTGACAACACAATCATACGGCATAACGCCGTCAATGTCAAGACGTGGTAATCCGTATGACAATGCTTTAGCCGAAAATTTCTTTTCAATTCTCAAAACGGAATGTGTCCACAGAGTAAAACTTTCCGGATATGATGAGGCGAGCCTCATCATATCCGAATACATCAACTTCTACAACAACTACCGTATTCAAACTAAAACAAAACTGACTCCGCTTGAAAAACGAAATCAGTTTGTCGCTTAAAATTTAATTTTCTACTTCAAGTAGGCTCTTTTTGTACTGTCTGCACAATCTGGTGCAGTTCAAAACTACCATGGGAGGTTTTAATTATGTCAAGAGAATACAGACATATAAGTGAATATGAAACTGAAATAATCAGTATGCATAATCAAGGAATGACATTAAGAGAAATAGCCGATAAATTAGGATTTACGCATACACAAGTTCAAGAGTTTAAAAGCGGATATAACAAAAAATAGCGAATGCTTGAAGCAGGAAAAACGGTTCACAAGAAAGGCAGACCATGTAAAAGTGATAATGGTATACCACCTTCAATACAAAGACTTGATAAACTTGCACAAATGAGATATGTAATTGCAAGCAAAGACAGATATATAAAGCGATTAGAAATAGAAAACGAGTTAATGCGAGATCTTCTCTCGCTCACAGAAAGGAAGTGAAGCCGTCAATAAAATATCAAGTGATTTTTAAATACAAGGACAAATACAGCGTAAACTCCATGTGCAAATTTTTTGGAGTGTCAAGAAGCGGATATTATGCTTTCTTAAAGCGAATAGATACACCGGAAGAGATTTTCCTTTAGCCGAAAAGATAAGAGAATGTCAGGAAGAAAGCCACAGAACATATGGCTATCGAAGAGTACATATATGGCTTGAAAGACAAGGAATATACCACAATCCAAAGACAATTCTTCGTGTAATGCAAAAATACAATTTGCTGTCAGTTGTACGAAGAAAGAAATTTAAGTATGTATCGAAACATTTACATAAATATCCAAATCTACTTAACAGAGAATTTAATGCCGAAAGACCAAATCAAAAATGGGTAACGGATATATCATACATACCGACAGCACAAGGTAATTGCTATCTATCGGTAATTCGAGACCTTTTCGACAACAGCATTGTGTTATATCAAATGTCAAAGGATATGACGGTTAAACTTGTACTGGATACAATTAGAAAAGCGATAAAAAAAGAAAAGGTCACTGCGGAGTTGCAGCTCCACAGTGACCAAGGATCGCAATATGTATCTCACGAATACCATTTGCTAACTTAAATCATACGGCATAACGCCGTCAATGTCAAGACGTGGTAATCCGTATGACAACGCTTTAGCCGAAAATTTCTTTTCGATTCTCAAAACGGAGTGCATCCACAGAGTAAAACTTTCCGGATATGATGAGGCGAGCCTCATCATATCCGAATACATCAATTTCTACAACAATTACCGTATTCAAACTAAAACAAAACTGACTCCGCTGGAAAAGCGAAATCAGTTCGTTGCTTAAAATTTAATTTTCTACCATCGTAGTCTGTTTTTATACTGTCTGCACAATCTGGGGCGGTTCAGAATTTAAAATAGGTGTTATAATAGATATGTGAGAATACCATGTGGAATATTGCTAAACAGTCTGAAAATATTGAGATATAGCACAAGAACAGGAGCAAAACTAAAAAAATACAGTAATAAGGTTGGAACGTATATATTTGAAAGAAGGAGCTGAATGTTTGATGAAAGACGTGGCAGAGCTTGTTCTGCCAGTGGAACAAGGAAAAGCAGAACGCCTAAATTAGATAAAAAGATCGGGAAAGATTTAATTGCAGAAAACCAACGATTTTGAATGAGGATAGAATACTTAAAAACTGAGAGCCTTAGTTTTTGTGGAAGAGCGAGAGAACGGCAAAAAGGAAAAAATAATATCCGTACTAAAGCAAAAGTATCCGTTAAAAGAATAGCTTAAACTATCCGGTTTTGCTCGTAACACACTATTACTATTTAAAACAACCGAATACAGATAAATACGAGTGTGAAAAGCAAGAAGTTTACAACGTGAATAAGGGCAGATACGGATACCATAGAATTACAATAGCTATGCGTAACAAAGGTTATGTAATTAACCACAAAAGCCAATAAATAGTCTTGATTTAAAAGATAAACAGCGTAAAAACGGTAAATACCGTTCGTACCAATTGACTATTGGCAAGGTCGCAGATAATTTGCTCAAAAAATTTTTCGTGTAGAAAAGCCGTTTGAGAAGATAACCACCGATGTTATACAGTTAATGAAAAAGTATATCTTTCTCCAGTTTTAGACTTATTCAATAATGAAGTTGTATCGTATTCCATTTTAATAAGTCCTATTTTGAACAGATTAGAGAAATGCTTAGTGATTTGTTTGAGATGCTTCCTTCTGATGTGACACCGAGATTTCATTAGATCAAGGCTGGCAATACCAACGATTACTTACTGAACATAATATTACTAAAAGTATGTCCTGTAAGGGTAAACTGTATGGATAATGGAGTTATGGAAAACTTTTTCGGTAGACTAAAAGTTGAAATGTTTTATGGCAAAAAATTTGAAAGTGTTAATAATTCATCAACGAACGTATTTTCTTAAAAATAAAAGGAATGGGTATGGTACAATACTGAACTCATTCGCTAACAATTTAATATTTAATTTTGTCTAAACTTTGGGGGCACTTTAATATTAAAAATACATCCATTATATATTTTGTAATTTACTTATATGATTTTAACAAGAGATTGAAATTTCCTCTTGCTTTTTGTGGATGGAAATTTTAGGTTGTAGGTAGAAGTATTTCTAGCTAAAAATAGATGTTGGACATTAATAATTGCTAGAGTGATACCATGAAAAATTTTAATATTCTTTTTATAAGTCGAATAATTATAGTGTTTTTCTATAATAAAAACCATTCGACATAAATATCAAAATTTATGATAATAAAGAGTGTATTATTTAAATGTGTTAAAATAATACAATAAGCGATTGGAGGTGTTATATTTATGAGTTGCCGAATATATGATGGATATACAATTAATGATTCTATTCATATTGGTGGTACAGAATTTGTTATTGGGCATAATCCTAAATCTGTATTACCTTATGTTGTATGGGAATGTTTAAATGAAAACAATTATTATTGGGGAAAATATGTTAAAGATCGTACAATTGCAGAACATGAACTTTTAAATCGTGCTATAAATGCTTGTAATAGACAAGAGCGTTTTTAATATAGCATAATATTGATGATAAAAAGTACAATACAAACTTTTATTTAATAGTTTTGTGATTATTTCTCTACACTCGCCAGAGCGCATGACTGTTAATCATGATGTCACTGGTTCGAGCCCAGTTGGGGGAGCCACAACAGAGTAGTCTTTTGACTACTCTGTTTTCTTTTTTATCTAAATTTACTGCTAAATCGGGCGAGAAGGTGAGCGTTAAGAAAAAACAGTCCTGTGGACTGCTTTTAGTGAACTGGGATTGTGCGAGTGCTGTTTAAGAACCAAACATAGTATGCGAGGCAGTTACTTTCCTTTCTTACAAAGTAAGTTGGGTGAGCCAGAAAAACGACAGGTTTTTACCTGTCGCTTTTTTAGTGAAATAAATCCTTACGGATTTGTGAAATATGCTTTGCGTGTGAAATATTCCTTCTGAATGTGAAATGCCTACGGCGTGAACTGATTTATTTCATTTTACTTTCTGCGTTAGCAGAAAATTTCACAATACGTTATGTAGTATTTCACCGTTTGCACAGCAAACAATTTCACGGAGCAGTTGATGTGTGGAAACGAAAATTCAACCATGTCGAGCAGCTTTTTGATTACGGCAGTGCCGTTCGTAAGGTTATGTGTACAACCAATGCGGTTGAAAGCATAAATTTAAGTTTCAGAAAAGTTACAAAAAAGGGTGCTTTTCCAAATGAAATGCACTACTCAAATTGCTCTATTTACGCACAACCGAGCTTTACAAAAAGTGGAATGGCAGTAAGGTTCAAAATTGGGCTATGGTCAGAAATCAACTGGCTGCGAATGAAAAAATCAGTGTCCGTATTAAAAAATACGAGCACATGATTTAAGGCATTAACATAATTTTTTATGATCTTTATAAAACTTACACACTTTTCTTGACAAAGCCTCCTCATATCTATTATTATAATGATGATGACCGTGAACTCCCATTTCCAGGAGAGAAAATGTCTCCTGATGGTGGTAATAACCGGTATGTTTACACAATTTACGGTGTGAATAATCCGAGAGTTATTTTTAATAATAACACTACTGATCCTGCAATTAGACAACAACATCCCGGTATCAATCAACCCGGAATTGAAATAACAGAAGATGAAATGTGGGTAGTAAATGAAACTGCATATAGCAAAAAACCACAGGGAATTACTGTTCATTTTTATCGTCCGGCTGATTGGGAGTATTGGGACACAAGAATTTACTTCTATGAAGATAATGATATTCTGATGTCATGGCCTGGTACTCTCATGAATAGTCAAATGGATGATAATTGGTTATCCTATACGATCTATGGTGTGGAAAATCCGAAAGTAATGTTCAATGATTCGAAGAATAAACAGATACCTAGTGTATTGCAACCTGGGCATTTGGTTACACAAGATGTGTGGTTTAAGGATAATACTTGGACAACATATGAACCAGATTAACTGATTCATTATAAATTTCTGAAGATGAAGGAGCAATTATGTTTGCTCATTCATCTTTGAAATTAGTGCTACAAACTTTTGAAAGGTTTTATATATGAAAACAACTAGATTAATACGAGTAAATATAGTATTTGCAATATCTTTTTGTACAGTTTTTATTTTAATGTTTTCAAGTTGTAAAGAGCTATACCCTATAACAAAAACTGCTGAAGGATTTACATTTGAAATTGATGAAAATCAAAACGCTACATTGATAAAAACCGATATATTGGCTGAAACCATTGAAATTCCTTCGGAAATTTCTTCATATAAAGTCAAAAAGCTAAGTTGTGTAGAAGAAGCTGCATTAGTTGGGGTGTCTCTTACAGGTGTATTTGAGGGAAATAATGTTGTAAAAGAAATTATAATACCTGAAGGAGTAGTGGAAACTTATGGCCCGGCTATAGCTAATTGCTATAATCTTGAAAAAATTACTGTACCAGGCACAATGACGACATTTGACGTAGTGCGGTGTGATAATTTAAAGGAAGTGAACATTGTTGACGGAGATACTATTACCGAATCCTTTAGTTTCAGCGATTGTTCCGGGCTTGAAGAAATATACTTACCGAAGCAAATTAACAAAATCAGCACTAATGCTTTTGCTCGTTGCTATTCATTAAAAAATGTGAAGTTTTCAAAAAATGTTTATTGTATAGAGAGTGTGGCTTTCCAAGGATGTACTTCACTTACAAATATTGATTTACCCGACAAGCTATCAGAAATAGGTTCAAACGCTTTTCAATGTTGTACTTCTCTGCAAACTATTGATGTTCCGTCAAAGGTCAGGATTATTGAGAGCTGGACATTTGATGGTTGCAAATCTCTTGAAATAGTGAATTTGCCTGAGGACTTAATAAAAATAGGTGACGGAGCTTTTCGGGATTGCGTTTCTTTAGAGAGAATTAATGTCTATGATGAATGTGATTACATTGCGGACAACGCTTTTGATGGATGTGACAAACTTACAATCTGCGGAATAAAGGGTAGTTATGCAGAACAGTATGCAAAAAAACATAACATACCATTTGAAAAATTGGATACAACAATTCAGTCTGTAAATTAATAATTATCGGTTTGTTGATAATTAAAACTATATTTTTTACGAGAGAATTTTAATATGATGGAGAAAATAGAAAAATATAAATTACCTATTGGGATATTGAGTGCAGTGATAGCGATACTTATATTGTTGCAAAGCTGTTCAAGTGAGCATTGGTGGTTTGGGTACACATATGAAACCGATGGATATACAAATAAATCGGCAACAATTGTAAAGATAAACTACCCGTCAGAGAAAGTTGTAATTCCTTCAACAATATTTTTCCATAAAGTAAATGCTTTAGGCGGATATGTTACAGGATACAATTTGTGGGGAGCAGAAAGGAAAGGAATGTTTGAGGATAACGATATAGTAAAAGAGATTGTTGTTTCTGAAGGGATAGAGTATATATTTAACAGATGTTTTGACCATTGTATTTCATTAGAAAGCATACAACTCCCAAGTACTATAAAACAATTCTCTTTTACGAATTGTGAAAGTCTGAAAAATGTTAATTTTAATGGTGATGTAAAAGAAATTGAAAGTTTATCATTTTCAGGCTGTTCTTCATTAGAAACGCTTGTAATTCCGGATAATATTGCTGATCGTGGTATAGCATACGGTGCTTTTTCCGGTTGCACATCACTAAAAAGTATAAATATTCCCGATAATATTACTGCAATACAACGATATACATTTAGTAATTGCATATCCTTAAAACAGTTAGTTTTGTCTAAAAATATTAAGAGCATTGAATGGGGTGCTTTTGAAAATTGCACCTTGTTGGAGAAAATTATCATTTACGATAAGGTAGAATATATTGCAGATAACGCTTTTGAAGGTTGCGATAAGCTCACAATTTATGGAATAAAAGGCTCATATGCAGAACAATATGCAAACAAACATGACATACCATTTGAAGAATTGAATAACATAGTTGACTGATTATATTTGCGGAGATTAAATAAAGTCAAATTTTAGAATTTAAATGCCGACAAGTTATAGCTTTTAATGCTATTACCTGTCGGCATTATTTTTGGCACCCCATAAAATTCTGTGTAAATAATAATCCTTCAAGCAATAACAAAACAGCGGATTGGAGCTTGTAAAATAAAGTGTGTAAGTTAGAAAAATAACTTGCACACTTTTCATGACAAAGCCTCAAGAAAATTTGCGTTTACACTTGCAAGCTGATTTGATACATCATCGTACTTGTCCTTTTCGACATACTGACCGCCTGCAAGGTTGCCGAGCTTAACATCTGCCGCATTGTTTACCTTTTCTGCAAACTGTTCAAATGTTAACGCTTCGCCGCCAAACAGGGCTTTTAAAATTTCCATTAAGTCCATTTGTTTGCTCCTTTCAATTTATTAGCAATTGTGTGTATGCTCAGATATTTGAGCAATATTAAAAGCCCCCGAAATTCGGGAGCTTATAACCATAATCTGTAATTTTCGGGGTAAAAGTAAAAGTGATGTTTCAAACACCCCTTTAATACCCTTTTAAATTCGTTTAATTTTGTTTTAATCAAATAACACTTTACCTTTCAGTAATTAAAGCCGATACAAGGCAAATAAAACTATTCTTCTTTTTTCTCGAAGCCAATACCATTGTTGCACTCTTTCATCTCTTTTACTTTACCAAATTTAAAGTCCAATGGGATTCCGTCAGGAAAAGCATCACAACAAGGTATCCAACCGTCTAACAATTTATCTCTTTGATGTTTACATTCAAAACAATCTGAAATACAAATCATTAGTATTTCCTCCCAATATATTTTTCATAGAATTGCATCCATTCTTTTGATACTTTAACACCACGTTTTCTTAGAACTTCTAATTCCGCAAGTGCTTCCGCACCATCATCATAAGCAATAATACTGATACCTTCTATGTGAATTTTTGACAGTTCATCATATAGTTTTTTGACATCTTCGGATCTCATTCCGAAAATTGTCTTTGCGTGTCCACTTTCATGTCACACGGCTTCTTCTAATGTGTTTGCTATAGATAGTTTTGAATTTGCAAATATTTGATTGATTTTATCAAGAGTTTTTCCAGGAAGTATATCTGTGTTTAAAGACAATTGTAACAATCCGTTTGATAAAGGTTCAATTTGTAAAACAGGAGTTCCTTTATCATTTTTGGGTAAACTTTTTGCAACAATTTCACTAATGATGAATCTACCCTCAGGTTCACATTTTGACATGGTGTCAATTATAACCTTACTCACTTCAGCGTTAAAATTTTTTCCGTATGTAACGACTTCAAAATCATCAATATCTATGCTTTTAATTATACTCTTTTCAGCGGAATTTGCAACTGCTTCTTATTTCTCCACACCGCTTTTTGAGCAGTACTTCTGCCAAAACCATAAGCCTGTTGACGAGAACGGTCGGGAAGTAATCCTGTTCTTTTACAAAAGCTATTCAGTTCTGATTCCTGCCGTTTCAACTTGCTTGAATAGTGGCTGAAATTTTTTCCTAATTTTTGTAATAGTTCTTCGTCAGAGAGGTTATTAAGAGCCGCATCACAAGCGGCAAGTGTTCTTTTGGTTGCCATGATTTTGCGTTCAAAAGCTCTTTGCTGTTGTTCTGCCTCATACAGCGTGTGCATTGAGCCGTCGGGATACTCAATGTTTTTAGCATTAAGTTCTTCGATGTCTTTTGCTGAGTATATTCGAGCAGAACCCTAAGAGCTTTTCTGTAAAATATCTGTAGAGCATATTTTGTCCTCCGTTTCAGGTTTTTAAGCAATTCCTTTTAACGGATTTTGGCAAAATATGCTCTACTTTTTTTACTTTTTATTTGCAGCTCTTTTTCTGCCCTAACTTTTATTATAGAGCAATATTTGAAATAGAAGGGCGTTGATGAGGGTTAGGGTTACGCTCCGCAAGCAATTGGCGAGGCAGAAATCTTTTGATTTTAAAAATGCATAATACGACATACTGATAGTAGTATGTTATACTATGCAAAATATATAGAAAGTATACTGAAATTGTATAACTGAATAAAATGCACTAAAAATAAGGATAAAATAACTCAAAGATATTGAAAATAACTACAGTATGTGCTAAAATTAGACAAAAGAAAAGGATTCGGAAAACCGAATCCTCAAATCACACACTGTGATGGTTGCCTAAGCAACGGATAGAATGAATTTTTATTTGAACTCATAGTGTAAATCCAATAAGGTAATTAGATTATCTTAATAATATTACAAAATAAATACTTTGTCAATAGAAAAGGAGGAAATTTATGAAGAATTTTAATGACGATTATTATGTAGGATTTGATATGGGAACGGATTCGGTCGGACATGCAGTAGCCGATACAGATTACAATCTCTGCAAATTTAAAGGCAATGCCATGTGGGGTGTTGATCTCTTTGAGGAGAGTAATTCAGCTGCCGAGAGAAGAACTCTTAGATCGGCACGAAGAAGAGGTTTGAGAAAAAGAAACCGTATTGAATGGCTGCAAATGCTTTTTGATGAGGAAATTTCTAAAGTTGATAATGCTTTTTTTCAGAGATTAAAAGAAAGTTGTCTGTATCTTGATGACAAATCATCAAATGTTCCGTATGCGGTTTTTGCAGACGGTAATTACACCGATAAAGAATTCCATACAGACTACCCTACAATATATCATCTTAGAAAAGAATTGATTAAGAGCTCACAACCACACGATATAAGACTTGTATATCTTGCGTTACATCATATTATAAAACACAGGGGACATTTCTTGTTTGATAATATGGGGTCTGATTTTGAAAGTGAATCCTCGTTTGAAACTCTTTTTGAGGATTTAAAACTTTACTTAAAAGAAGAATATGAAATTGAATTTGAGTGCAATGATTCGTTAAGATTTCCAGAAATATTAAAGGACAAAACATTGAAAAAAACCGCAAAATCATCCGAGTCATACAAGCTTTTCGGTTACAGTAAAAGAAATAATCCATATGAAACCGCATTGATAGATTTGATGTGTGGCAGAAAGGTTAAATTTTCCGATATGTTCGGTGATAAGTCGTTTGACAGTGAGGAGGTAAACGGTATTACCTTTGAAAGCGGTTATGACGATAATGAAAATACATACCGTGATTTGTTACAAGAAAAGTTTGAACTTATCGAAAAAGCAAAGGCGGTTTATGACTGGGCAATTCTTGCAGATATTTTGAACGGTGAAAAGTATATTTCCTTTGCCAAAGTTAAAACATACGAAGAACATAATTCTGATTTGAAAATGCTCAAAGATTTCGTTAAAGAGAGGTGTAAATCGTTATATGGCGAAATCTTTAGAATTACAAAGGACAAGCTTGATAACTATACGGCATATTGCGGAAAGTACAAAGAAAACGGCAGAAACGGCGTGATTCAGTTTCGTACAAATCAGGCGGATTTCTGCAAATATCTGAAGAAAAAGTTTGAAAAGCTTGACAAAACAGGTTATGAAGAAATGTTTGATAAGATTGAAAACGGCACATTTATGCCGAAAATTGTCGTAAAAGACAACGGCGTTATTCCTATGCAGGTGAATAGGAGTGAGCTGAAAGCAATTCTGAAAAATGCTTCAACTTATCTTGAATTTCTTAATAAAAAAGATGAAAACGGAATTTCTGTAAGTGACAAGATAGTCAAAATTTTTGAATTCAGAATACCGTATTATGTAGGTCCGCTGAATAATCACAGCCTAAAATCATGGCTTGTCAGAAGTGATGAAAAAATATATCCGTGGAATTTTGACAGTGTTGTTGACATAGAGCAATCGGCAGAGAATTTTATAAATAATCTGACTTCAAAATGTACATATCTTCCAACGAAGGATGTAATACCTAAGAATTCGATTTTATACAGTGCTTTTACGGTTCTTAATGAACTGAATAACTTAAGACTTGACGGAAAAAAGCCTGATGTAAGTCTTAAACAGGCAATATTTAATGACTTGTTTATGACGCATAAAAAGGTCAGAAGAAAAGATTTGCTAAATTATCTAAAAAGCGAAAAAGGTATTACGCCCGATATTACAGGTATTGACGGTGATTTTAAGTCAAGTATGCGTTCCGCAATTGAAATGTCACAGTTTAATCTGACCGACAGCGAAAAAGAGGACGCTATAAAAGCTATAACTGTATTTGGCGATGATAAAAAACTTTTAAGAAAGCGTTTAAAAAGGCAGCTCGGTTCAAAATTATCTGATGAAGATATAATGAGAATTTCTAAACTCAAATACAAGGATTGGGGAAGATTATCAAAGGAGTTTCTTACCGAAGTTTATAATGTCGATAAAAATACAGGCGAGTTGCAATTTAACATTATCCATGCACTATGGCAGACAAATGATAATCTTATGGAGCTGCTTGGCTCAAAATACGGTTTTGAACAGAGCAGACAAAACTATCTTGATGGTATTCAGACAGGGCAAAGCCTTGAGAAAATGGTGGAGAATCTCTATATTTCTCCTGCGGTAAAACGACCTGTGTATCAGTCTTTGAAAATTATGCATGAAATCAACAAAATTCAAGGTCATGCACCTAAAAAGATATTTGTTGAGATGACAAGAAAAGACGGTGTGAAAGGTGACAAAGGCCGTAAAGAGTCAAGAAAGACCAAGCTTGTAGATTTATATAAAAAGTGCGGTGAGGATTCGGGCGAACTCTGGGAATCTCTTGAAAAAACACCTGATGATGAATTTAAAAGAGACAGACTGTATTTTTACTATACTCAATTCGGCAAGTGTATGTACACGGGAGAACCGATAAATCTGTCGGAATTGTACAATCAAAACATTTACGATGTGGATCACATTTTCCCGCGTTCAAAAGTTAAAGATGACAGCCTTGATAACCGTGTCCTTGTAAAGAAACAGGTTAATGCTCACAAGGATAATACATATCCGCTTGACAGTTCAATTCGTGAAAAGATGAAAGGCTTCTGGCATTTGCTTATGGATAAAGGTCTTATTAGCAAGAAAAAGTACGAGAGGCTTACAAGGGCAACTCCGCTTTCTGATAGCGAACTTTCAGATTTTATTGCAAGACAGATTGTTGAAACATCTCAATCAACAAAAGCAGTTGCGTCACTTTTTAAAGAATTGTATCCCGATACTGAAATTGTGTATGTAAAAGCGTCAACAGTTTCTGAATTCAGACACGAATATGATTTCTTAAAATGCAGAGAAGTAAACGATTTTCACCATGCAAAAGATGCCTATCTAAATATTGTTGTCGGCAATGTGTATAACGAACGCTGTACACACAACAAATCCATATTTATAAAAGGTTTGCAGACTAAAACATACAGTCTTAACAAAATGTTCAGTTTTAATACACCAAACGCATGGTCAATTGATGATAATAAGTCAATCAAAATTGTCAGAAAGACTATGAACAAGAACAATATCCGTTTTACAAGGTATGCTTTAACAAGGAACGGCGGACTCTTCAAGATGAATCCTCTGAAAAAAGGAAGCGGTCAGGTTTCGCTAAAACAGAACTCTCCGCTTTCGGATATCAGTAAATACGGAGGTTATGACAAGCCGGCATCTTCGTACTTTTCATTTGTTAAATATGAGGGCAAAAAGGGCAAAGAAATGCGTCAGCTTGTTGCAATTGATTCTTACATTAAAGCTCGGTATGAGGCAAACCCTGAAAAATATTTGAGTGAAACTCTTGGTTTGAAAAATCCTGTGGTTCTGATTCCCGTTGTAAAATATAATGCCTGCATTGAAATTGACGGTTTCAGAATGCACATAAGCAGTAAGTCAAATGGCGGCAAAAAAATTGTATACAAACCTGCTATGCAATTAACGGTTAGCTATGATACAGAAAAATATATCAGAAATGTCGTTAAGTTGAACTCCAAGCCTGAAAATTACAATATTACAGAGCTTGACAAAGTGAGTGCCGAAGAGAATGTTGAATTGTTTGATATTCTAATTTTTAAAATGACAGATACAATTCTAAAGGTTAAATTCGGTGATATGGGTGTTAAAATTGCATCTCATCGTGATACTTTTGAAAAACTGGATGTAAGAAAACAATGCTTTGTTCTTGCAGAAATTCTTAAAATTATTCACTCAAATGTTGTTACCGGTGACTTAACTTTAATCGACGAAGCTAAAAAAGCGGGAGTTGTTTCCACAAATTCCGTATTGTCGGAGATTAAAAGTGTAAAGTCGATTTATCTTGTTCATCAGTCGGTAACAGGTTTGTTTGAGAAAAAGATTGACTTATTAAATATGTAAGTTATCAGAAAAGAGGATATTTAGATGAGTTGGAGAACGGTAGTAATTACGAAAACATCAAAGCTGGATTACAGCATGGGACACCTTGTTGTGCGTGATGTTGAAAGCACGGTAAAGGTGCATATAAGTGAAATATCCGTGCTTGTTATTGAAAGTACAGCTGTTTCGGTTACTGCCGCTCTCCTTTGTGAGCTTATCAAGAAAAAAGTAAAGGTCATATTCTGCGATGAAAAGCACAATCCTCTTTCGGAACTTACACCATATTACGGTAGTCATGACTGCAGTCTTAAAATTAAAAGACAAATTGCGTGGAATGAAGCGGTAAAGCAATGTGTGTGGACTCAGATTGTAGCCGAAAAAATTAAGAATCAAGCTAAGGTTCTTGAAATATACAAACTTCCACAAAGCAGTATGCTTATGGGATATATAGATGAGCTTGAACTTAATGATAAATCAAACAGAGAGGGACATGCCGCCAAGGTGTATTTTAATGCCTTGTTCGGAAAATCATTCAGTCGCAATGACGAATGTCCTATAAATGCTGCTCTGAACTATGGCTACAGTATTGTTCTTTCCGTTTTTAACCGAGAAATTACAGCAAACGGATATCTCACACAATTGGGATTATTTCATGATAATATGTTTAATCAATACAATCTGAGCTGTGATTTAATGGAACCTTTTCGACCGTTCGTTGACATAGCGGTAAAGGATATGAATCCTCAAAAATTTGAAAAAGAAGAGAAAATATCAATATTCAATTTGTTAAACGATGAATTCAAAATTGACGGCAGGACACAAACTTTTATAAATGCCGTGAAAATATACTGCAAAAGTGTTTTTGATGCAATAGAAGAATGTGATACCTCGCTTATAAGTTTTGCAGGAAAATGAGTTACAGATTTATGAGAATAATGGTTTTATTTGATTTGCCCGTTGAAACTCCTTTACAGAGGCATAACTACGGAAAATTTAGAAGATATTTAATAAAAAACGGTTTTATGATGATGCAGGAATCTGTGTATGTTAAGCTTGCGTTGAATCAAAATACGGCAGCGGCAATAATTGACGCTTTGAAAAAGAATAAACCGCCGGAGGGACTTGTTCAGATTTTGTCAGTTACCGAAAAACAGTTTTCAAAAATTGAGATAATTACAGGCGATTATTCAAGTGATACCGTTGACAGTGACGAAAGGTTGTTAATGTTATGAAATTTCTTTTCAAGTATATGTCGGAGCCTTTTGATTTTTCAAAAAGCAATGCGGTCACTCTTGTTATAGAAAATAAAAAACTTTTCAGACATACAATACTTTCGGTTAGTGAATGTGATTGTAATGAAATGTTTGTGTTTTCCGAAAATTTTAAGCCGCTTGATTTTTCAAAATCAGTCAAATATGTTGACAGCGTTCTTACATTTGAATTTTCTGACAGAAAAATGATGACTAAGGTAAATTCTTTTTTTGAAAATTTGTGTAATACAAAATATTTTCCGCAAATTTCAGAAATTAAAGCTTTATGTGTGAGCTTGTGCTGCGAGCTTTCTAAGGAAAATGATTATGATTTTCAGTTCTGCGAAAGTATCGAAACAATGGCATTAGTAAAATTGTTTTCATTTGCGCCTGCAGATGCCTCGGATGATAATGTCGGTCATCTTTTAAGATATTTCAAACTTATGAAAGAGTATCTTGGAATAAAGTGTTTTATTGTTCAAAATCTGCATATTTATCTTGATGACAGAGAATGTGAAAATCTTTTGGAATCCGCCGTTATGCACGGTATATATTTGCTTAACATTGAAAACTCAGTACCGAAAGAAGTTTCTGAATACGAAAAACTTGTTGTGATTGATAATGATTTGTGTGAATTTTATTGACAATCATTATACAAATGTTATAAAATAACCTTATAGATTTGCCGTGCATAGTATAGTGGGTGCATTTTATTCCCAATTTGAGGTTTGAGGTTTGAGAATAGTGTAAATCTATAAGGTAGTAAAACTTAACAAGTTTTTTAATGCCGATGAAGCAAGTTTGAGAATAGTGTAAATCTATAAGGTAGTAAAACGATCACAAAAATGAAAAAAACTAACACAACGTTTGAGAATAGTGTAAATCTATAAGGTAGTAAAACCAAGCTTATAAAATAGCTCTCAAGTTCTTTGTTTGAGAATAGTGTAAATCTATAAGGTAGTAAAACCATACCTTCAAAGTGTGGGCATGAGTTGCAGTTTGAGAATAGTGTAAATCTATAAGGTAGTAAAACCTTGTAATGATCGGAGGCTGAAATATTATGTTTGAGAATAGTGTAAATCTATAAGGTAGTAAAACATCTTTTTTATCTTTTCGTCTACGACGATGTTTGAGAATAGTGTAAATCTATAAGGTAGTAAAACTGGCGGCACGGCTCGGTGTATTAGAATCAGTTTGAGAATAGTGTAAATCTATAAGGTAGTAAAACAAAAATGTAGAAGTGGCCACTCTTGCAGATGTTTGAGAATAGTGTAAATCTATAAGGTAGTAAAACCTTTTACGGTGGAAGAGTTGTCAAGGCTTGTTTGAGAATAGTGTAAATCTATAAGGTAGTAAAACATTTCTCTGCGTAAATATAAATGTTTGAGCGTTTGAGAATAGTGTAAATCTATAAGGTAGTAAAACTGGCAGACTTTGAAGAGAATATCAAAAGAGTTTGAGAATAGTGTAAATCTATAAGGTAGTAAAACCAGCTCCGTGACGGCACACATCCGATTTTGTTTGAGAATAGTGTAAATCTATAAGGTAGTAAAACAAAGGTATTGACAATTGCGGTCGGATATATGTTTGAGAATAGTGTAAATCTATAAGGTAGTAAAACTTATTCAATTTTAGCAAGGTTAGGTTTTAGGTTTGAGAATAGTGTAAATCTATAAGGTAGTAAAACTTCGCATCTTGTCACTGAAATAGTTCTGCTGTTTGAGAATAGTGTAAATCTATAAGGTAGTAAAACCGAAAAACTCCCTGAAAATGAACAGGATTAGTTTGAGAATAGTGTAAATCTATAAGGTAGTAAAACGGTTAGAACGCTTGTACACCGTACAATTCGTTTGAGAATAGTGTAAATCTATAAGGTAGTAAAACAACGGGCAAGTTACAGACATTGCAAAACAAGTTTGAGAATAGTGTAAATCTATAAGGTAGTAAAACTCTCTAATGATGAGCCAAAAAGCATTGCCCGTTTGAGAATAGTGTAAATCTATAAGGTAGTAAAACCCGAAAAAGTGTCTGTAATAGAGCCGCCTTGTTTGAGAATAGTGTAAATCTATAAGGTAGTAAAACTGTACGGTGGCTTGAGACAAAGGACATGAAAGTTTGAGAATAGTGTAAATCTATAAGGTAGTAAAACAAACCTAATGAGAGAAAAGACAATAGCAAAGTTTGAGAATAGTGTAAATCTATAAGGTAGTAAAACAATCGGTTCCCTCGCTCGGTCAACCTCGCTGTTTGAGAATAGTGTAAATCTATAAGGTAGTAAAACTTCATATTTACGCCCCCTTTCATAGTTAATGTTTGAGAATAGTGTAAATCTATAAGGTAGTAAAACATTAACAAGGTTATTTACTGCATCAAGCCGGTTTGAGAATAGTGTAAATCTATAAGGTAGTAAAACCGGGGTCAAGTTTGTTTACAATACTCCTTAGTTTGAGAATAGTGTAAATCTATAAGGTAGTAAAACCAAAATTTTAAGTGTTTCACAATCCACAATGTTTGAGAATAGTGTAAATCTATAAGGTAGTAAAACATTAACTGCTCAATTAATGGAGGTTTGGCGGTTTGAGAATAGTGTAAATCTATAAGGTAGTAAAACCAAATTCAAAAACGCCAAAGTCCTTATTTTGTTTGAGAATAGTGTAAATCTATAAGGTAGTAAAACTACATACTGTAAAGGGCGTAATTGTAAAAGGTTTGAGAATAGTGTAAATCTATAAGGTAGTAAAACTAATATTCCTCGTCTGCAACCAAACACATTGTTTGAGAATAGTGTAAATCTATAAGGTAGTAAAACATTATCTTAATATATCACTCTCGGATGATGAGTTTGAGAATAGTGTAAATCTAATTAGAGTACAAATTTTACTCGTGGACTGTGAAAAAACAGCATTGCAAAAAACAATAAGGCACATAACCGTTATCACTTTCGGTTATGTGCCTTTTGTAGTTTAATAAGTTTGTTAAGAATACCACGATTGATTACAGTCCAAAACAAGGAAGATTTCAGTGCGTTAATTTCCAAAGTAAGTTCCACCATAGAAGTTACTTTGGAAATTAACTATTTACTTTTTGTTTAAGTTTGCGGTAAATATGAATTGTATAATCCGTTTTATTGTGTTATTATGTAATAAAATGATGTGCAACATTGGTGTTTTGAAAAAATTATGTTGCTGAAATTAAACTTGAAATAACTGACGGGTGGCATATGGTTCGCAAAGTTGACAAAACAAAGCTTCTGACTGTTGTCGGGATAATTATATTCCTGTTTGGAGGTGCGGTGAGAATTTTTTCTCATCTTACTTCCTCGGCGGACAATTATATTGAAAATTTTGATGTTATTATCTTTTCGGGGCTTATTATAGGCTGGGGTGTGTCTGTTGCATATCGCATTGTTCAGAAGAATATACGAATCTGCCTTGTGATATCTGCGGCGCTTATGCTCTTGTGGATGGCTCTTCGTGCCATAAAATACAACAGCCCTGCCGACATCAACACATACGGACGGTATCTTTGGTATTCATATTACATAGCAATGGTGTTTTTGCCGCTTATGATGTTTTTTGCAATGCTGAATATCGGTGAGCCCGAAAATACAAATAACCGAAAATATCTTTTGATTATACCTGCCGCCGTTCTTGTGCTGCTTGTTATGACGAACGATTTTCATCAGCTTGCTTTTGTATTTGAACCTGATTTTCACAATTGGAACAAACAATACAGTTACGGCCCTGTTTACTATGTAATTGCAGTGTGGATTTTTATACTTGTACTTTCGTCAATTGTGCTTTCAATAAATCGATGCAGAATTTCCGCAACACGCAAAAAGCTGTGGATTCCGATTGTAATAATTCTTGTCGCAATAATTTACACGCTCTGGAATAATCTGAATCACGGATATTCGGGACTTAGAATTTACAATGTTCCCGAGGTGTTCTGTTTTGCCTCAATTGCTCTATGGGAAAGCCTTATTCAGATAGGTCTTGTGCCGTCAAATACGGGTTACGGCGATTTTTTCAATGCGTCAAATCTTAACACTCTCATATTTGACAATGAGGGCAATGTGAAATACCGCTCTAAAAACGCAACAAATGTTTCAAAAGATGTTGTTCTGCAAAACGGTAACAGTGTTGTGATTGATGAAAATATAATTCTTAAAAAGCATAATATAAAAGGCGGTAAGGTAGTTTGGACAGAAGATATATCGGCAATTAACCGAATTAACAGAGAACTTTCGGAAGTAAAAGAACAGATTTCGGAATACAATGTAATCTTAAAATCAGAGGCAGAGCTGAAAAAACGAAGAGCGGCAGTAACCGAACAGAACAAGCTCTATGACAGTATAACCGAATTTATTCGTCCTCAGCTTTGCGACCTTGAAAATATACTCAAAAATATTGAAAACAACAGGGGAGATATTTCGGTTAATTATGCCGGTGCCTGTGTTGTTAATGTCTACATCAAGAGAATAAGCAATCTGCTCATTATGGCAAAAAGCAGAAAAATGCTGAATGCTTTTGAGCTTGAAAACAGTATCCGAGAACTTGCCGAGTACATTTCTGTTTACGGAATTTCGTGTTCGTTTTTCAGTAATGTTTCGGGAGAAATTTCAGCCGAAAAAACGATTGCGCTTTTTAAATTCATCGGGATTTTTATAAGGCATATAATGAACTGCACAGATGCGTTGCTGTTTAATTTAAAAGTCCATGAGAGATTTATTGATTTAAAAATCAATTGTGACAGCAAAAATGAAATGAAAATTCCCGATGATTTACTTGACGATATTATAAAACTCGGCGGAAATGTCACCACGGAATATGACGCTGACACGCTGTTTGTGTTTGTTCGTATGCAAAGCGGAGGTGATGACATATGACATCCATCCTTGAAATGCGTTCGTTTGTTTGTGTTATATTGATGAGTGTGCAATTTGTTGTTGCCTGTGTGGCAATATACAACGCAACGCAATCTTTTCTTTATAAAATCAGGTTGTGGAAACCGATTTCAGCGGTTATAATTGCAGTAATCTCTTTGACAATGTTTTTGGTAAGCACTCAGGTCTTGGGTAAAATATATTACGATAACCAAATTAATAAAATGGCTGAATTTTTTGGCAGAATGCCGTTTGCTCTGTCTGTCGGCATAACGGCATATTGTGCGATAATGTCTGTGTACATAACGGTAAGGCTTCATCATTGCAGGAATACCGATATTACCGCAATGTCAATTAAAGAAAGCTTTGATGGCTTGCCGACAGGACTTTGCTATTTTGACGAAAACGGACTTGTTGTATTGAAAAATAACCTTATGGAAAGCATATGCCTTGAACTTACGGGTAAATCGCTTAATGTTGCAATGCCCTTCAGAGAGAAGATAAAAGAGGCTTCTCAATATGAAAATGACGGGGCATTTACAGTCAGATTAAAGGACGGCAGGGTTTTCAGCTTTTCGTTGTCGGAAACGGAAATTTTTTCAAAACCGTATTTTCAGCTTGCAGCAACCGATATAACAGAGTTTACAAAGCTTACATCAACCTTGGAATATGAAATAGGCGAGTTAAAAAAGGTTAATGCTCATCTGAAAAAATACAATGAAATGGTCTATGATCTGACAAGAGAAGAAGAAATTCTTCGCACAAAAGAGATAATTCATGACAGGCTCGGCAGTACGCTGATAACAACAAGAAGATATCTTGAAAACGGCACTCTGTCTGAAAATAACAGTAAATTACTTGAAATGTGGAAAAACAATATTTCTGTTCTGAATACCGCAGAGAATGATCGCAAAGATGAAAACTTTGCTAAGGATATTGAAAATGCCGCAAAGCTTGTCGGAATAACGCTTGAAACAGTCGGAAATCTTCCGACTGATAACAATGCGGTTGCACGGGTTCTGACTTTTGCAACAATGCAATGTCTTAACAATGCCGCAAGACACGCAAAAGCAGATAAAATGATTCTTGAAAGTCTTGACGACGGTGAAAAATATATTTTTAAATTTGCAAATAACGGCAGAAAACCGCCTCAAAAAATCAATGAGGGCGGCGGACTTTCTTCCGTAAGAAAAAAGGCGGAGCAAATCGGCGGAAGCATGAAAATATCGACTTCCGAAATTTTTGTTCTTGAAATCACAATACCGAAAAGCGAGGTGCTGCAGTATGACAAGAGTGCTGATAGTTGAAGATCAGTCAATGCCGAGAACTTTATTTGAAATGTATGTAAACCAAAGCGAAAACTATACGCTTGCGGGCTCAATAAGTAATGCCGATATGACGGATTACCATTGTGAAAATTCCGATGTTGACCTGATTTTAATGGATATATGCACTTCAATGGGAGCAAACGGTCTTGAGGCGGCTGAAAGAATAAAAGCAAAGTTCCCGAAAATTAAGATAATCATTGTTACCTCAATGCCCGAATATTCCTATCTAAAGCGTGCCAAGGAAGCAGGAGTTGACAGCTTTTGGTACAAAGAGGTAAGTCCCGAACCTATTATTGAACTTATGGACAGAACAATGAACGGTGAGCGTGTGTTTCCCGACACAACTCCCAAAATTAAATTCGGCAACGCAATGAGTACGGATTTTACCGAAAGGGAGCTTGAGGTTTTGCGTGAACTGACAAGCGGTGATACAAACACGGAAATTGCCAAAAGACTCTACATTGCTCCGGGTACTGTCAAAAACTATATACAGTATATGCTTGAAAAAACAGGCTTTAAGTCAAGAACAGAGCTTGCCGTAAAGGCAAGAGAGGCGGGGCTTGTAATCCTTGACGATAGAATTAACGACAAATAAATACTTTTTTCTGAATATGTGCCGTTTGGCACATATTTTTTTGCTGTTAAAACAGTATAATACAATTACAGGATATAAACTGCTCAGACGGTGAATATCTTTTGTGCAAAACGCTATCTTTGTCCGATTAATAATCAAAGACAAAGGTGCATAAAATTTATTATTTAATGACAGGAGGAAAAACTATGGAGGCAAAAGGTTCAACTTTTCTTAAAGTAACGGGAATCCTTATGATTGTATTCGGTGCTATTGCATTGGTTGTGTCAATCATCGCCATTCTCGGTATCGCCGCACTTGCAGCTTTTAACGACGGTACATACGATATGACTATGCTTTATGTCGGCGGCGTTTTCGCACTTATCAGTGCAGTTGCTGAGTTTGTTGCAGGTATTATCGGCGTTATCAATGCAAAACTTCCGCACAAGGCAAATACATGTATTGTATGGGGCGTTATTGTTGCGGTTATGTGTATTGCAGGCGAAATTATCAGCATGATAGGCGGATCACAGTTCAATGTATTCTCTCTTATCTGCGGTCTTGCTATCCCTGTACTTTACATTATAGGCGCTGTTAAGAACAAAGCATAATTATTTTATTATTTACCCCCCTTTTTAATTACCCACCGTAAATATTTTTAGCACAAGGTCACAGCTGTCCGAACAATCGGGCAGCTGTGCTTTTTTGTTTATGTTGTGAAATATGCCGTTTGGCACATTCATATTCTATCGCAAAATTGTACAATATAAGTGAAAGATATAGGTGAAAAGGGGTGATGTCCGTTGAAGAAAATTTTGCTCAGTGTTCAGAATAATTTGCTCAGTGAGGCTATTCAAAATGCCCTTGTAAAGAAGGGAAGATTTTGTATTGAGAATGTTTCACCGAATCAAGACGGGAAAATTCTTGATTTGTGCATTGCAGAAAGAGTTGATGTTTTACTTATGGATGTCACAAGACTTGCCGATTCAACTATTGAGAAACGGCTTGAGCTTTGTGGAAAAGTAAAGGAATATTTGCCAAGCTGTAAAACGGCTCTGCTCTGTGACGAACAGTCATATCCCGACCTTGCCGACAGGGTTAAACAGGCAAAACAATTCGGAAAAATAAGCTCGTTTTTTTATTCATCCGTAACGGCAGATTATCTTGCCGCCGCACTTGACGCACTTTAAAAAGGAGGTACTGTTTATGGGTATATTTGACAGCTTAAAAAATATGACAAATCAGGCTGTAAAAAACAATGTTTCAAAGGCCGTTTCGGGGGCGGTAAACAATGCGATGCACAAAAGCAAAACATTTGTATTTGCCGATTATCCGAAAAATGCAGATGAACTCAAAAAAATGCCGGAGCTTGACTTTTCGTCACCTCTTTCAACAGCGGCATTTGCTATGCTTGTGTTGCTTGAATATGACGAAAGTCCGGAAAACACAATAGAAATGCTTAATGTATTAAAAGGACCTCAGCCGATGAACGGGATGGATGTTCAGTTTTTGCGTGACAGAATCAAGGGCAGGGGATATATTCCTCGCTCATATTTTGAGGGTTCATCCGTGAAGAACGATTATACACCGAATGTTCCGTACAAAATAACCGTTTCCGAGTATGCATATACCTATCAGAGCGAGGGTTATGCAAAGGTTCAGGTTCAGTCGTCGGGAGCAGACTCACCTCGTCCGATTGAGCTTCGCAGAAAGGGCAATCAATGGTTCTTATGGCGTAATCTTGCACTCTCTGATATACGAACTCCGGCTTCGGTTGACCCTTGGGCATAAAGGAGGGATTTTTATGAAAATCAAGAAAAAAGCAAAGCGTATTTCGAGCGTTGCCCTGTGTGTGCTTATGCTTTTAACGGCTCTTCCTATGACAGCCATAACCGCAAATGCGGCGGCTCAGGCTTATATCAAATATATCGACACCGAGGTTTACATAGGAGATGTCCTTAACATTATCGTGGGAGTAAACGGCGGCAGTACAGACGAAACCTTTACCTATCAATGGCAGGCAAAGTATCCGAGCCTAAGCTGGGTTAACCTCTCCGATAAAACCGACAGACCCGACTCGAAATTTTCGGGTGTTTTTACAGACCATCTTAAATTTCAGACCTACGCAGAACTTGTAGGACCCGGCTCAGGGTGGAAAGATGTTGTCTTTAGATGTAAAGTAACGGGTTCAAAGAGCGGTACTTTTTATTCGGGAAAATGTAACTTTCCGGGACTTCTTGAGAAGACAGAAATTCCTACAATTGGATTTTTAGGCTTGGAGAAACCTGAACAGGGAAAAATCCCCTCAACAACGGCAACTCCGATAAACAGCACTTATTACAGCTTTGATTATATTGAGTGGTATAAGTACGAAAACAACAAAATTAGCAGAAAGCTCGACAGCGGAGAAACTTTTGACAGCGGTATGTATTGTTGTCAGCTATACTTTAATATGAACAGAGGATATGCGGTTGACAAAGACGCAGTATGCGGTTTGTACAATGGCGACAGTCAGGCGACAATTCTTCAGGATGAAACCACAGGTCAATATTATATTTGGGCATATTACATTGTTCCATATGAATCGCCATCATTTACACATCAGTTCCCTGAGGCAGAAATTATGATTATGAAAGGCAAAGAAGAAATTATATGGGTTGCTGCCAAAAATGCCGCAAGCTATCAGTGGCAGATGAAAGTAAAGAGAAGAACACCCACCGGTATAATAAGAATGTGGAAAAACATAGATGACGACTCATCTACATTAAATCAGTTTTCCTTCAAGGGTACAAAATCAAATACTTTGAGAATCAGACCGAATACGGATTTTGATGAAACTCAGTTCAGATGTGCTGTTACGGGTAAAAACGGTGATGTTATTTACAGTGAATCGGTTAAAGTTACGCAAAAGTTTAATGCATGCATTATAATAGATTTCAGAACGGGCGGCTCACCGGATGACACTATTACTGTTAAGTTTGATAAATACACTCCTGGTGGCGTTTATAAGAGTAGCTTTACAGATGAAATAGTGCACAAAAATGCAACTCTGTATTATTATCAAACAGGTACAGGTAAATATGTCATTACCGTAAGCAAGCCGCAATGCGTGACACGGGTATATGAAGTGAATGTTGATAAGAAAGATGTTAACCTTGATGTAAACATTACTGTTCCGTATGATGTCAATATGGACGGTGTTATTAATATCGTGGATGCAACCTTGGTTCAAAAATACATTGTCGGGCTTGAAGAATTTGACGATTACACTTTCAAAATTGCAGACACAAACGGTGACGGCACAATATCAGTTATTGATGCTACAAATATTCAGAAGAAAATCGTGAATCTTTTGTAAAGGAGAAAGTTTATGGGACTATTTGAAAAGAAATATTGTGACCTTTGCGGTGACAAGGTAAACGCCCTCACAAGGCAAAAGCTTTCAGACGGTTATCTTTGCAGCGACTGTAAGCACAAGCTCAGTTCGCTTTCATCAGGCTGGAAAAACAGGACATTAGCAGATGTTAAAGCTCATCTTGAACAGCGTGAACAGAACAGACAGAAATATTCGGCATTTGTTCAGTCGGCAAGTGCCGGTACAAACGAAAAGCTTGTTGTAGATTTTAATAACAGAAAATTCTATTTTACAATAGGCAGAGATTTCAAAAACAGCAATCCTGAAATTTTTGATTTTTCACAGCTGCAGGACTTTTGGCTTGAGCTTGGATATACAACTCTGCAAGATTCCGACCGTGACGGAATTCCTGATGAGTATGACCGCTATGATAACCGTCAGGGCAGGAACAGCGGTTTTGGCAGTCAGTTTGATACAACAAACTCATTTTCGGGGCAAAACGGTATGCTTGATGTTCCGCTTGCACTTCAGCCGTATGTTCGTGATACAAACACATCGTCATCACCGCAAAGAATATCTTCTTTAAAAGCAAAATTCATCGTAAATCATCCGTTCATAACCGATATATCAATGTATGTTGATTCGTCAATCGGTACTGTAAGAAATGAGCTTATGAGAGCGTTTGATGACGGAATGCAGTTAATGAGACTGTGTGAACAAATAAGGAACGGTATGCAGAACAATATGGGCTATCAGCAAAGCGGAATGTCCATGCAGAACAATATGGGTTATCAGCAGAACGGAATGCCTATGCAGAACAATATGGGTTATCAGCAAGGCGGAATGCCCATGCAGAACAATATGGGTTATCAGCAAGGCGGAATGCCCATGCAGAACAATATGGGATATCAGCAAAGCGGAATGCCCATGCAGAACAATATGGGTTATCAGCAGAACGGAATGCCTATGCAAAACAATATGGGCTATCAGCAGAACGGAATGTCTATGCAGAGCAACACAGTAAATCAGCAAGTTTCACAGCCGTTTACTCCGCAAAATGCTGCGGCAATTGTTTGCTCGGCTTGCGGATATAAGCCTGACGGCAATCCGCCGAAATTCTGTCCGTTCTGCGGGGCTGCCATGACATAACCGATATGACTTTACGGTCGTTATTTCATAATATTTCCAAACGAAAAATGCGTGTAAAAAAAGAAATTGTATCCGTGAGCTATTCAAAAAATCATTCAAATTTTAACTACTGCTGTTCTTTTTATGTGCGAAAAAAAGGTGTAAATTTCCTTTTTGACGCTATCTGTAAATGCGGTTATATCGCTTTTGAAAATGTTTTGATCGACGAAACGGATATGAGACTGCTGTGTGACACCGCCGAAGACGCATTGGAAATCCTGAAAAAATATAATCCGAAAAACAAAGGACTGACAGTCGATGACGCCACGGTTACAATCGTTGAAATCATATTTTCCGACAAAAACAGTATGTCGGTCAGTATGACGGAACAAACCTTGGATTCGCTCGAAAAAGCGTTCTTTGCCCTTGCTGAAAAATATTGCAAAGATGTTTAATCTCTAAAAATAATTGAAAAGCAACCCTATGAAAACAACCCCACGGTAAAATAATCGTGGGGTTGTTTTTTCTGTAATAGAAAATGAGTGCATTCTTTCTTGCCATTACCGTAGTAATTGTTTATAATTAAGGTATGACAATAAAAGAAGGCATGAACAATGCAAACGATAGATGAGGCACTAAGCAAACTGAAAAAATCTGATTTTCGCAGTCGGTTTCATTTAAAGCAAAAGGACATTGACTATATTAATGAAAAGGGAATGGATAAAATCCGCTCCCATGCAGAAGATTTTGTCAGAACACGGCTTGCACCAAAATATATTCCGAATGACGGAAAGCAAACGCCCATGAGGGGACACCCTGTTTTTATCGCACAGCACGCCTGTGCCTGTTGTTGCAGAGGGTGTCTTAACAAGTGGTACAGAGTTGCAAGGGATAAGCAGCTTAACGAGGTCGAACAGCAGAAAATTGTAAATCTGCTTATGGCTTGGATTGAAAGGGAATACAATGATTATAATTCCAATAAAGAATGATAGATAAAGGCAAAAAGATGAGTGATAAATTAAGCGTGTTAAAAGATTACTTCGGACACGATTCTTTCAGAGACGGACAGGAACAGATAGTTGACGCTTTGCTTGACGGCAGAGATGCACTTTGCATTATGCCCACAGGTGCGGGCAAGTCTATGTGCTATCAGATTCCCGCATTACTTTTTGATGGGGTGACAATTGTTGTGTCACCTCTGATTTCGCTTATGAAGGATCAGGTCGGCTCACTCGTTCAGTCGGGAGTTCCTGCGGCATATATAAACAGCTCGCTTTCATATCCGCAATTTCTCCGAGTGCTTTCAAATGTTGAACACGGAAAATACAAAATCATCTATGTTGCACCCGAAAGGCTGTTGACTGACGGATTTCTCGACACCTGTAAAAAGATAAAAATCTCAATGGTTGCAGTTGACGAGGCTCATTGCGTTTCACAATGGGGACAGGATTTCAGACCGAGTTACCTCAAAATTATTTCATTTGTTGAAAGCCTTGCAAATCGTCCGATTGTCGGAGCATTCACCGCAACGGCTACAAATGATGTAAAAGAAGATATAAAGAAAATTCTCAGGCTTGAAAATCCGTTTGAAATTACAACGGGATTTGACCGCCCCAACCTTTTCTTTGGCGTAATAAAGTCATCGTCAAAGGACGAAAAGCTTATTGACCTCATTCGGGAGCGTGGCGACAGGTCGGGAATTATCTATTGTGCAACCCGAAAAAATGTTGAATCTGTCTGCGAATTGCTCTGCGATAACGGCTTTTCGGCGGCGAGATACCATGCAGGACTTGATGAATACGAACGCAGGAAAAATCAGGAGGATTTTGTTTTTGACCGAAAAAATATTATGGTCGCAACCAATGCTTTCGGTATGGGAATTGACAAGTCAAATGTTACATATGTAATTCATTACAATATGCCGAAAAACATTGAAAGCTACTATCAAGAGGCAGGACGGGCAGGTCGTGACGGCGGTGAGGCTGATTGTATTTTGCTCTACAGTCCTAAGGATGTTCGCCTAAATCGTTTTATGATTGAAAATTCCGAGGGCAACGATGAGCTTACAATTGAAGAAAACGAGCAAATTCGTGAGCGTGATTTTGAACGCTTAAAATATATGACCTTTTACAGCACAACAAACGATTGTCTGCGTGGATTTATTCTGCGGTATTTCGGCGGTGAAAAAAAGGCTTACTGCGGAAAATGCTCCAACTGTCTTTCAGTTCACAAGCTTGTTGATGTCACAATTGATGCTCAAAAAATTATGTCGTGTATTGCAAGAACAGGACAAAGGTACGGCAAAACCGTGATTTGTGATGTGTTAAAGGGCAGTAAAAGTGAGAAAATTCTAAAAGCTGAGCTTAACAATCAGTCAACCTACGGAATAATGAAAGAGGTTACGGCAAGGCATATTTTCGGCACAATTGACTTTCTTGCCGAAAAGGAGTATATTTCATCCGACAATGAAACCGAGGTTTTAAAACTTTTGCCAAAGAGCCGAGATGTGCTTTTCGGACGGGAACGGCTTGTGATGAAGAAAGTTGAAAACTCCGAAAAGGTTGTCAAAACGCACCGCCCCGAAGTGCCTGTTAATTCCGATTTACTTGACGCACTCAAGGCTTTGCGAAAAGGCATTGCATCAAAAAAGAGCGTTCCTGCCTATGTTATTTTTACCGATGCAACGCTGATTGATATGTGCAAAAAATGCCCCGAAACACCCGATGAAATGCTTGAAGTTTCGGGTGTGGGCAGAACAAAGCTTGAAAAATTCGGAAAACAATTTCTCGAAGAAATCGCAAAATTCAGATAACTTCATATACTGTTAAGGATGAACGAATTTGTTTGTCCTTTTCTTTTTCAATTTTCAAAATTGTATTGAAGTAATTAGTACAAAGTGGTACAATAGTTACAGAGAGAAAACAGATTGGAGGCATTTGTATGGCTGACATATTTGATTACATAAGTCGGAGAGGCGATTTGACATTTGAACAGGACGGTTTTAACGAGCTTGACGCACTTGTGCTTTCACGGCTTTCATATCTTCCTTTTGACGGTGCGGTATCGTCCTGTCTGTTTGATGAAATTACCCTTGAACAGGCGGCAATGCGTGTGTTTGCAACCGATGATTACGAGAAAAATCTATTGTGGAAGGGTGATGCCGACCTTTTGAAAGCGACGGCAGAGAGCAAGAGATTCGGCAAAATTCTTGTTTCGGGGTATGTAAACGAGGTTGAGTCCGATGTAAGTATGCAGTTTTCCGCAATCACTTTTGAATTTCTTAAAAAGAATTATTTCATTTCATACAGAGGAACGGATAATTCTCTTGTCGGCTGGCAGGAGGACTTCAATATGTTCTTCACATTTCCGTTGCCGTCACAGAAAAAGGCTCTTGATTATTTTGAAAAGGCAGTCCGTATGCTCAACGGAAAATTCATTCTGGGCGGTCACTCAAAGGGCGGAAATCTTGCGGTTTATGCAGGTGCTTTTACCGATGAAAATTCAAGAAATCACATTGATTATATTTACAATTTTGACGGACCGGGGTTTTCTCTTGACAAAATCAGGGATAGCGGATTTTATGAAATTGACGACAGAATCTACACCTTTGTTCCGCAGTCAAGCATTTTCGGCATGATATTTGAGCATGAGGAGAGCTACACAATTGTAAAGAGCAATCAAAAAGGTTTTCTTCAGCACGATATCTATTCATGGGAGATTGAGCAGAACAGTCTTATCAGGCTGAAAAGCACTACAAATTTCAGCGTTTTCTTTGACCACACGCTGAAAGAATTTGTTGAATCGCTGACAATTGCTCAAAGACGGGAGTTCACAAAAGAGTTTTTTGCCCTTTTGTCGCTGACCGAAACCTCAACCTTTAATGAGATGCTGAAAAATCCGCTTAAAAACACGGGAACAATCCTAAAATCCTTTGCAGGTCTTGACAGCAAAACGAGAAATATGCTTTTGAAAACAATCTTCGCATTTGTTAAAAGTGCAAAAAATAATTTTTCCGACATAACAGGCGGTCAGAACAAAATTACCGTCAGTTAATTATAAAAAAGCTCATATATGCTCCGATACTTTTTAGCGTCGGAGCATTTTCTTTGCAAAAAAATCATTTGTCAAGACGAAATTCCCGTTTTGTCAATTGGCACTTTTGGAATTTGTATTGTCGGTCTTGAAAATTTTTCATAATATACAAAAAATCCCGACACGGTGTATGCTGTGTCGGGGTTTTATTTTGCTTTTTAAATGTCAATAGTCAGTTCAACGGGACAATGGTCAGAACCTAAAATTTCGGTATGGATTTTTGCACCGTCAAGCTTGCTTTCAAGAGCTTTTGAAACGATAAAATAGTCAATACGCCAGCCCGCATTTTTTTCACGAGCCTTGAATCTGTATGACCACCACGAATACACGCCCTCTGTATCGGGATAGAAATAGCGGTAGGTGTCGATAAAGCCGTCATCGAGCAACGCTGTCATCTTTGAACGCTCTTCATCGGTAAAGCCTGCATTTTTACGGTTGGTTTTCGGATTTTTCAAATCAATTTCTTTGTGTGCAACATTCAAATCACCGCACATAATAACAGGCTTTTTTTCTTCAAGATTTTTCAGATATGCCTTGAAATCATCCTCCCACTTCATTCGGTAATCAAGCCTTTTCAGCTCGCTTTGCGAGTTTGGAGTGTAGCAGGTGACAACAAAGCAATTGTCAAATTCTGCCGTGATAACTCTGCCCTCATGGTCGTGTTCGTCAATGCCGATCCCGTAACATACATTCAAAGGCTCTTCCTTTGTGAACATAGCCGTTCCCGAATAGCCTTTTTTGTCGGCATAGCACCAATACTGATGATATCCTTCAAGCAAGAGGTCAATCTGTCCCTCTTGAAGCTTTGTTTCCTGAAGACAGAAAATATCTGCGTCAACATCTTTAAAAAAGTTCTCAAAGCCCTTTGTAACACAGGCACGAAGTCCGTTTACATTCCACGAAATTAATTTTTTCATAATTTACTCCCGTACACACAAAAGGGAGCAAGCATTGCCTGCTCCCAAATTGCCAATTTGTTAATTATTCTTCTGCGGAAAATTCGTCTTTGCCTACACCACAGAGAGGGCATACCCAATCCTCGGGTACATCTTCCCATGCTGTGCCTGCATCAACGCCGTTATCGGGATCGCCGATTTCAGGATCGTAAACATATCCGCAAACATCGCATACATATTTCATACTATCAAATCTCCTGTTCAAAGTCTGTTGTGTAATCGGTTAGTTGTTGGTCATACGATTATCAAGCTGACTTTTTTGATTTTTTATTGTTTTAATGATTACTTAAAGTATCTGTTAAGAAGACCTCTAAAGCCTGCGCCGTGTCTTGCTTCATCCTTTGCCATCTCGTGAACCGTGTCATGAATAGCGTCAAGGTTCTGAGCCTTTGCACGCTTTGCAAGGTCAAACTTACCTTCGCAAGCACCTGTTTCTGCATCTACACGCATCTGAAGATTCTTCTTTGTGCTGTCTGTAAGAACTTCGCCTAAAAGCTCTGCAAACTTGGCAGCGTGTTCAGCCTCTTCAAAAGCATACTTTGTAAATGCGGCAGAAACCTCGGGATAGCCTTCTCTGTCTGCAACTCTTGCCATTGCAAGGTACATACCGACTTCGCTGCATTCTCCCTCAAAGTTAGCTCTGAGATCCTTGAGAATATCTTCGCTTACGCCCTGAGCAACGCCAACCTCGTGAACTGTTGCGAAAGATGCCTCCTCGTCCATCTGCTTAAATTTTTCCTTCGGTGCCTTACAAACAGGGCAAGCCTCGGGAGCTTCGGGACCTTCATAAACATAACCGCATACTGTGCAATACCATTTCATAATTACTTCTCCTTTGTAATAAATATTAGTGTACTTCTGCCGAACATTTAGGACATATGCCGTAGTAGATAACAAATCTGTTTTCTACCTTAAATCCCTCTTCGGCAAGCTGTGACTCAAGGTCATCAGCATTTTGATTGTCTTCAACATCAATAACTGCATTGCATTTGTTGCAGACAAAGTGGGGGTGCGGCTCTGTGTTGCCGTCAATACGCTCCTCACCGTTTACATTGCATATAACGCTGACCTTTCCTTCATCCTTAAAAAGAGCAATGTTTCTGTAAACCGTGCCAAGACTAAGGTCGGGAATTTCGGGCTTTAATTTATCATAAACCCAGCGTGCGCTCGGATGAGTGTCCGTACCGCACACAGCGTTGTAAATTGCATTGCGTTTTGAGCTGAAATTTCTTTTTGCCATAATTCATAAATCCTTATGCAATATTAGTCAGTACCGATTGGCCAAAATCAGTAATCAGTATTAACTTTGGCTATATTCTATCACGCAGATGCTTGATTATATTTACAATAAAGAATTATAGATAAAAAATCTTGCACAAAGAATTGGGAGGAAATATAGTGAAATCAAACAAAACAGTAAAAATTATCATTTTTACGGCACTTTTCCTGTCTGCGGTAATTTTAATATCGATAATGACAGGTGCAGTAAAAGAAACAACGGCTGATACCGACAGCGTAAAACTGCCCGTAATAATGTATCACTCACTTTTAAAGGACGAAAAACTGCAAAATGACTACACTGTTTCACCGACTCTTTTTGAAAACGATTTAAAATATCTTGCCGAAAACGGCTACACAACCGTTGTTGTAAAAGACCTTACCGATTATGTTTACGGCAAAAAATCATTGCCCGAAAAATGCATTATGCTGACCTTTGACGATGGCTATTATAATAATTATTATTATGCACTCCCTTTGCTCGAAAAATACAACTGCAAGGCGGTCATATCTCCGATTGCGTCAGTGTCCGAAAAATTCACCGAAACCAAGGACATTTCCGTGACCTACGGTCATATAACTTTTGACGATATGAAAGAAATGTCCGATTCGGGCTATGTTGAAATTCAGAATCATTCGTACGATATGCATTCTTTGAAATCACGAAAGGGTGTTTTGCCAAAAGCGGGGGAGAGTGACGAAGCATATAAATCTATTCTTACGGAAGATGTTGTCAAAGCTCAAGCCTTGCTTGAAAATGCAACAGGGAAAAAACCGACCTGCTTTGTATATCCGTTCGGTGCAAAAAATGACCTGACCGAAAAGCTGATAAAAGAAATGGGCTTTTCGTGTACACTAACCTGTACGGAAAAGCCCAATATAATTACTAAAAATCCCGACAGCCTCTACGAGCTGGGACGATACCGCCGTGACCGCAACGAGTCAATGCAGAATCTTCTTATCAGAATTGAAATGCAGTCATAATATTTATACGGCAGATTTTTCAGCCTTGGCGTTTCTTACAAAAGCCTCGCACAAAGCTATGAAGATGAAAAACAGCGGAGTTGTAATCGGTTGATAAAGGTTTACAACAGACTGAACAGCATAGCAGATAACAGCCGAAACGCACGCAATCAGCATCGGATTTTCCTTTGCATACTTAACTGCGTTCTTAATCGTACCGCACACAATGGCAAGATAGGAGAGAAGTCCCGTAATTCCGATTGTGATAAGGTAGTTTAGATATTCGTTATGTGCGGCATTTGTTGAGCTGTCACCGTATTTTGAAAGGTCGTCAAAGTACGGACTGAATGCGGAGTAGAACATATCCGGACCTACGCCGAACAGCTTTTCAATGAATGAAGCGTCGCCGAAAATCCATATCGACCTTATCCACATAAAGCCTCTGTGCGTACCCCATATATCGTTAAAGCGGATAATTCTTTCAAAACTGCCGAGGTCGGTTTTGGTGTCAATACAGCTGAAATAAACCATAATTCCTATCATGGCAACAGCACAAAGCCCAAATACAACGGCAAGAGCAATCGGCACGGCTTTTGAAATTGTGATGTTTGGTTTTTTGTAATCAATAAGATACAAAATCCCTGTAATAACGGCACAAGCTGCAAGCAATATCCAGCCGATGCCTGAGAAAACGAAAATTTCCTGAAACTTATCAAAACCCTTGCTTTTGTCGTCAAAGCAGAGCGAGAACAATCTGAGCAACTTTGCAAACAACAGCATAACAGTTGCCGAAAGGAAAAATCTTTTCAGTCTTACAAGACTGTTTGAAAACCATACAAGGTAAATAATCATAAATACAGCCATGCCGAGAATGCCGGAATCGCTGTCGGCAGTCATAAGAGCCGCAAAGCCAAATCCTGTTGCTACAAGATAAATTACTCTGAGCAAGGTTTTCTCCGTGATAACCGACATTGCAATCATAACAGGCATAGCGATGCAGATGTAGCTTGAAAGCAGATTTTTGTTGCCGATTGTTGAAGTAAAGTCGGTAATAGTCTGTTGGTCGGTGAGAAGAGTAAACATCCCGAGAGGATCAATATAGAATGAGTTAAGCACCGCAAGTGCATAAACTATCATTGAACCGAACGCAAGCGCAACGAATATGTATTCAAAATATTTAAAGCACCTTGTAATCATAAAATATGCTGCGGTGTAAAATGCCATAAGCACAAGACCGTTGTTTCGTCCCTGAGTACCCATAAGTGCATCCAAAGGGTTTGCGGACAACAGCGTTGAAATGACATTTATCCCGAGGAATACAATAAATGCCCAGTCCATAAACGAAAGCTCTTCATACAAATGCTTTGGTTTAGGCTTTTCAAGCTTTGAGTCTTCCGGCGGTTTATCAACGCTTGCGGTCATAATAATAAGAAATTCCGCAATAACGAGAATACCTGTCAATATAATGAAAAAGTAATACTTATCGTGCCTGATGTTAAAATATGCGTCCGTGAAAAACAACGGAAAAAGCGTGAACATAATAAGCAGATAATAGTTTGTGAGCGCCTGCTGTACCGAATATTTTTCTTTGGGTTTGGCAGGCGGATTTTTATGCTTTGCAGAAGTCATAATATAATAACCTTTCAATATAATGTACTTCAATTTTATAACGCACGCACGATGTTGTCAAGAAATAAAGTAAGTTGAAAGCTCTGATTTTCGACTTGTTTCGATTGGCATATGCTTGCAAAAGAACAATAATTGCATATTTTTCGGCACTTTTATTCCCAAATTAATACTTGTGGAGAAATTAGTATTGTATTTATCTCCGTAAAATGGTATAATCTCCCTTGAGATGTATTTCCATATTTGCAGGGCAAAGACTTTTGTAAAAAATTGTTTATGAATTTATCTATTTGCAGATTGGGTGGTTTTATGAAAAAATTAGTTGTTTTTGGCTTTGACGGCACTCTTGCCGACACAGCCCCCGGAATTTTATATTGTTTCAATACAACAGCAGTTGCAATGGGCTATGAGCCTGTTGAACACAGCGCACTCTACGGAGTAATCGGCACACCGCTTGAATACGGATTTAAAACGCTCTTTAATATGAGTGATGACGAAATTGAATATGCCGTAAAGAATTACAGTAAGCTTTATTCCCAGAAAGGAAAAGAGATGTTCACCGTCTATGACGGAATTTATGACGCTCTTCGTGAACTCAAGAAAAGCGGTTTTAAGCTTGCAATAGCAACTCAAAAGCACAGAATGTTCACAACGGATATACTTGAAACCTACGAGGTGTCTGATGTTTTCGACGCAGTATGTGCAACAGATGTCGGTACAAACCTCACAAAGAGTCATCTGCTTTTGCAGGCGTGTGAGCAGACAGGAGTTTCCGTTGAAGAAAGTATCCTTGTCGGCGACAGCACAATCGAGGCAAAGGGTGCGGAAGAAATAGGTATGGACTTCCTCGCTGTGCTATACGGCTGGGGATTTAAAACCAAGGAAGAAACCGAAGATTACAAATGCGTCGGCACAGTGTCATCTCCGGCAGAAATCTCTCAAAAAGTCATGGCACTTTGATTACGGTTAGTGCGTGTAAAACAGTGCATAAATAGGATTAAAATTGTAATTTTCCAAAAACAAATCGGGCAGTCATAACGATTGCCTGATTTTTTTATGCAAATTTAATTCTGTATAATAACAATGATACAACGATATACTTTTGCTTGTAAACGGGATGTTTGATAAACAGAAATATGATAGTACGGAATTGATATTGTTAAATTCTTTTACATAAATTTTAAAAGTTAATTTAAATAATATTGAATTTTCATATATTGTATGCTAAAATAAAAACGCCAAACAAAAATTTAATTTTAAGTTCACCTAAGTGTGTATTTTTATTTCGGTAAAAATACAGGCTTTACTTTTCACACCTTACAAGTGAAATATTGTGTTGCAACAATCAAAGCTATGTATTTTTCGTGCGTAGCTTCAGCTACGCACTTTTTGTTTTATGCGAAAAATATTTGCTTTTTTGAAAAAGTCGAAAAAATTTGAAAAATTTTAAAATTTTTTCGGATTTTATAAAATCAAAAGCCGTTTTAAATTGTCTATATTATGAAAGGAAATGAGAGGAGGTCATTTTATGAACATTTCCCACTTAGTAGAGAAAATTAAGAAGGGAGATAACAAATCATTTGAAAAGCTCTACAAGCTTACAGAGCGTGAAGTGTGGTTTACTTGTATCAGCTTTTTAAAGAACGAAACAACCGCACAGGACATTATGCAGGAAACTTACATAACGGCTTTTTTAAAAATCCAATCTTTGGAAAAATCATCACAAATCAGAAGTTGGCTTAACAGAATTGCCGTTAATAAGTGCAAAAATTATTTGAAAGGTAAAGGTGAAATCCAACTGGACGATGAAATTTTTGAAAATCAGGCAATAGTTGACGAGCGTATATCAATTCCCGAAGAATACATTTCAGACAAGGCAAAGAGAGAAATTATTCTTTCGATTATGCAGGAAGTACTGTCCGATGTTCAGTATCAGACAGTGATTATGCACTATTTTAATGAAATGACTGTTGATGAAATCGCAGAAGTCTTTGAATGTTCAAGGGGTACTGTGCTTTCAAGGCTCAATTATTCAAGGGCAAAGATGAAAACTGCAATTGAAGATTACGAAAACAAAAGCGGTGACAAGCTTCACTGTGTTGTTGTTGTACCTTTCTTTACAACTATTTTCAAGGAAGAAGCAAAGAGCCTTGCAGTACCGAACATTACAATCAAGCTCCCGAACGGACAGACACTTGCAACATCTGCAACAAAAGGCTTTGCGACAGGTGCAAAGTCAACAGTTTCATCTATCGTAAAGGCAACAGCAACTGCGACAGTAAAAACCAAGGTAATTGCCGTTGTCTGCGGTGCTACAATACTTGCAGGCATATCAGCAGTCGGCATAAGCATTCTTGCAGGCTGTAACGCTGAGAAAGAACCGACAGAACCGTCAGTAATATCTTCAACCGTACAGACTTCAACCGTACAGACTTCAACTGTATCATCTGAGGTCAGCAAGGCTATTGAGGATAACGGTCTAAAAATCGACAAGGACGGCAACATCACTGATAAGAACGGTAAGAAAGTCGAAGTAAAAGACGGTAAGGTAGAAGTAAAAACCGATGACGGTAAGACAGTTACAGTTAAGGTTGACGATGTAAAAACTACAGTATCTAACAAAAACAACAGCAACAAGGGTAACACTGAAAAGAAAGAAGATACCAAGTCAAATACATCTTCAAAGAAAGACAATTCTTCAAAGACAAATACATCTGATAACGACAAGAAGCCAGCTAAGCCAAGCAACTCTTCAAGTAATAATCAGAAGCCAGCGTCTAAGCCGAGCAACTCTTCAAGTAATAACCAGAAGCCAGCTAAGCCAAGCACTTCTTCAAGTACTGTAACAACTACAGAAAAGCCAAAGCAGAAGGTATGGGTAGATGACTACAAAACAGTACACCACGATGGTTATTGGGAAGTAACAGGCTCTCATGAGGAACCAGTATATGGTTGGGTAGGTTACAATGTATGTAATGACTGCGGTATGAAAATGAAAGATGCTGACCAAGAAGAAGAACACCTTACTTGGGAAGCGGATCATGGTGGAAAAGGTTCTTACCATTATGTGGAAGAGTATGTACAGACAGGCACAAAAACAGTAGAAGACAAGGAATGGGTAAAAC
>OGPH01000104.1_pt1 | contig 100695 bp, 93 predicted proteins | sample 1552891 | NCBI WGS metagenome assembly OGPH01 (sample SAMEA2580272, study PRJEB22360) | human gut metagenome | biome: human gut; feature: human-associated habitat; material: faeces | place: Denmark | collected 2008/2010 | reverse complement strand
CATTTTGTTCTGATAAGTATCCAAAAAGAAATACACCGTACATTCTTACTTGATAGGTATTTGAGTTATAAGCTAAAAACGCCAACTTCTTGACAAATTCTTTATCATTAGATCTATAATCGGATAAGGCTCTTTTTTCTTCCTCTTTAAAACCATTTTCTATCAAAGAAAATTCTTTTTCTAAACTCGCAATATAATTTTCCAAACAAAATCACCTTACTTTCAAATTCAAATTTTCTTCTCAGTATTACCAAAATACTCTTTGTCATAAAACCTTCTCATTTGCATGAGCATAATAAATATGTTTAGGCTTATAGCTCATAACAAGCTCCCAATCTGCTTTCAATCTAACATTCTCTTCGTATGCCTCCAAATATTCAACAGGTTCTAAATCACCCACAATACATACACCATTATCCAACACTAACGATATGCTGTCCTCACTATGACTTGTTGTAGATATAATTTTTCCTGAGATACCCATATTTTTTAGAAATTTCCTACTTTCCTTGCAATTGATAACCATCGCATCTTCTTCATCTATGGGTTCATAATTTAATCGTTTATCTCTGCTAAAAATTTCATCAGAATAATGAATTTGCGAGTATTGTGTATCAATCACAAGAAGCTTTACTCCTTGCTTCATCAATTCACTAATTAAGCCAATATGGTCGGGATGATAATGGGTAGCTAAAACATACAAAATTTCACTTACTTTTATATTTTGCTTTTTGATTGCCCCATAAAACGCGGGCATTGTTCCCGCATAATCAGTATCAACAAGCAAATATCCTCTTTCTCCTTGAATCAAAAAGGTATTTGTATTACCATATCTTAATTTACTTACCATAAATATAACCACCTACAAGTTTCGATTTGTATATTTCTATTATACCATAATTATAGTCAGTTTTGCAAACTTGAATTGAGATTTGATTTCATATATTCCAAGGGATTTAATAATTGTTATATTTTATTATCAAATATCTCTCAAGCCCTTGAAAACACTAAGTTTATCGCAGGTGAGCTTTTCCTTATTGTTTCCCTTGTATTATATTGTCTCATGAGTATTTACGAACTCTGATAAGGGCAAAAACAAGGGAAAGATAATCCTCTAAAACAGTATAACATAAAATGAAAACGACATGGTGAACTGATTGAAATGCTTCTAATTTTTGTAACGAATGATTGATTGGACGATAAGGAGATATGATACGATGAGAACAATATTTGCAGAATACAATCCACAACGCAACAGCATTAATGTATATACCAGTGTTGGCTATATGCTCCGTATTGACTGTTAGGAAGCTGAGAAGGATTTAAAAATCACACCCGGATCAGTCTGTTCATTAAACGTACTTGCCATCGATGAACCACTTGAATATGCAAAATTATATCTTGATGGAACGATGCAAATATGGGTGGATGCAGATGACACTCTTTATTTATAATGTTAAATAATCCCCAAAAATTCTAAAATTTTTCGGGGATTATTTTTGGCTTATATTTATTATTCAATTTAACTGATAATGATTCTCATATGAGATTTATCTTTAGAAATCATATCATCAATCACGCCAGTCTGCATCTGATTCCCATTTACATTCCGTAATCTGCATATTTGAAAATGTTGCCTTATATGAGCCTTCTGTCGGGCTGCATGCATATATTCCATAAGTAATTTTTTCTGCACCTTCCCACATATGGAAAATACGCATTTGTCTGAAATTTATGCCATCCTCACTGCATTCAATACAGTAGTCACTGTCCCTTCGCGAAAAACGATACCACATACTTTTAATATCAGAGGATATGTCTGTTGTTGCCCAGTCAGAATATCCATGATTGGTTACAACGCTTCCCAATCGCTGTATTTTTTCATTCTCATATTCTATAGATGCCTTAAACCAATTATCACTATTTAAATACATAGCCACACCACACTGGTCAAAACGACAGGTACTCTCGAATTCTGTTTTAACAATAAAAGAAAAGTACTTGTCCGTTGTTTCAACTTGAAATACTGGAGCATTATCATTTTGAAAACCATAATAAGTGCGTGCCCATAAGTCGGTACCCCTTTCTGTAAGAATTACAACTTTATCCTCACTAATTTGTACCTGCTTTGGTTGACGTATCCATTTAGGATTGTTTTTCAAAAATTCCATCTTTTTTCTCACTTTCTTTTTTATTTTAATAAGCAGCTATATTTAGTGCCTACTTTTCACTGTATTATAATTAGTAATTTTCTTTTGTCTTCTGCAAAGAATGACTCCTATAAGTAACAACACTGGAAAAATAATTCCTGCCAAAATTCCCATCTTTAGGTTATCCCCAAAAGCTCCTGATACCATTCCAACCAATGTAGGACCTCCTGAACAACCTATATCTCCACCTAATGCCAGCAATGCAAACATGGCTGTTCCCCCTTTGGGCAAAGCTGCTGATGCCTTGCTGAAAGTTCCAGGCCACATGATTCCCACTGAAAGCCCACAGACAGCGCAGGCAATCAGATTTAATAGCGAAATCGAGAATAATGAAATCCCTAAATAGGATAAAATACATAAAAAACTACTATAAATCATAAAGTGTTCCAAATTAATACGGTCACCATACTTACCATAAAACAATCTTGATATTCCCATTAGAACCGCAAATGCCATCGGCCCTGCCAAGTCACCGGCTGCCTTTGAAATTCCAAGACCTTTTTCTGCAAAAGTAGAGGCCCATTGACTTACTGCTTGCTCACTTGCTCCTGCACATATCATCATAATCAACAAAATCCAAAAAATTTTCATCCGAAACAATTCCTTTAATCCAAGTCCGGTATCTCCATCCTCAAGCAATGGTGCAATGGGAACCTTTGAAAAAACAAAAGCATTTCCAATTGGAATAACCGCCCAAATAATGGCTAATATTTTCCAGTTATCTATACCGACTACATAAAAGAACACTGTTGATATGAGTACAACTCCGGCGTGTCCCCAGCAATAAAAAGAATGCAACAGGCTCATTGCTTTTTCCTTATTGTCGGATGGGCAAGCCTCAACAACCGGACTGACCAGGACTTCCAAAAGTCCACCACCTACCGCATAGATCATTACAGCAATCAAAATTCCAATAAAGGAAACCGGTAAAATCTCTGGTAAAACTGTAAGAAGGAATAATCCTGCCGCTGCTAGAACATGAGCTATAATCATTGATATCCGATATCCTATTTTATCAACAAATCTGACGGAAAGAAAATCAACCAGTAGTTGTATCCCAAAATTAAAAGTCACTAACAATGTAATTTGGGAAATTGGAATATGATAGCATTTCTGAAAAAGCAAAAAAAGCAATGGTGTAAAATTATTAACGATAGCTTGTACAATATAACCTACAAAACAGGCTGTAATTGTCTTATTATATTGGCTTTTCATTTTGTCCTCCTCTAATAAATGTAATTATATCGTAAACTTTATATCTAGTCATTGCATAAAATCATATATTTATGGTACAATATAACAAATTTATTATTTATGAGGAAATATAACATGGAGACTTTTAAGATAACTACAGATGAAACACTACGAGAAACCATCCAGCATGGCAACAATCGTTATCCATTTGCATACTATCCTGATAATATTTGGAAATTTGACTTCCATCGCATTGACTGGCATTGGCATCATGAATTAGAATTTCTTTATATTGCTGAAGGTACTGCGCTCTGCCTTATAGGTACAAGTAAAATAGAACTACATAAAGGTTGCGGCATATTTATCAATAGCGGTGTCCTGCATCGTTTTGAAGCACAAAGCAGTACATTTGCACCTAATATTGTTTTTTCGCCAACCCTATTAGCACCCGAAAACAGTCTCATTTACGAAAAATATATTCTTCCTGTGATAAGCTCGTCTGTTCCATATCAAGTTTTCAGTCCATCCAACACATTTGGAAAACAGGTGCTACAACTTTTGTCGCAAATTTGTACTATTCAGGAAACTAAGCCGGATAATGAATTATGTACTATACAACTTTTATTTCAGCTTTGGAACATATTGCAAGAAAATATGGACTGGACTTCTGATTCTAACAGTATTCATCGATTAAATCACAAACAAGCAAGATTACAAGCTATGATGCAGTATATTCATGATCACTACATGGAAGAGATTACATTGGAGACGATTGCGGCATCGGCATCTATCAGCAAAAGTGGAGCTTTACACATTTTTCAAACTGGCATCCACTGTTCTCCGGTAGCATATCTAATTCAATACAGACTAGCACAGGCTGCTGAACAACTTTATATCACTCAAAAATCGGTTTCTTCCATTGCAGAAGAAACCGGATTTACAAGTTCCGGCTATTTCTGCCGGAAGTTTAGACAATATTATCATATGAGTCCAAATGAATACAGAAAGAAGAAAACAGGGGAAATTTCTTAATTTCTACTTTCTGTATTCATACAATATTTGGAGATGATGTTGTTTTTCGTTATATTATTATCTGATAGTGTATAATATTTTGTGTAAACGATAATTCCTTTAGGTATGGAAAAAGGAACCAATTTCCTGTATAGTGTTAAGTACCAGAAAACACACAGAAAAGAGGTTCCCTATGTCTAATCTTAACACAGAATTAATGACCGCGCTACTAAAAAATGAATCAATTGATGAAGTTTTTCGTTCTCATCTCGAAGCTGCGATGAATGATCTTCTCAAAATTGAACTGCCACAGTTTTTAGGTTATGAGAAGAGTAATAAAGGACTGATGCATAAGTCCAAGGTCAAAGAGCAGTTTCCTAATGAAGATGCACTTGAGTGCTTCGTATGCTGCTATTATTGTGATCTGAATCGTTCCTACTCTGAGCGGACGCAACGTGGCTTCTGTCAAGTCTCCGCCGAAATACTACAACTGTTTGAAGAAAAACTTCAAGCCACCCATAAACAAGATGTAGTCTAATTAGCACAAGACAGGAAATCGAAGATGTTTACACAAAAAACTTGACACAATCTTTTTGTAATTTTCTTATCATGATCACTACCTCTATTAAACTAAACCTTAGGAAAACTTTTCAAACTAAATCTCTTCTCTCGTCCAAGAGCCACTTTTTTGCCTGTTCAATGCCATCAAAAAATCCTATGGCCTCCTTCCTCCTTATACAAAAATAGCAGACTCCATACTACACGAACTTCGTTCGTGGGCGTCTGCCTGCGTGATAAGGAATCCTCCCATCTTCGATGGGTCCCTCCTTACCACAATAAATGGACCTGGCGGGAATCGAACCCGCGTCCAAACCGGAATCCCATGTACTTCTACTATCATAGTTCATTTTTTTACATTCCCTCCGCCTGACGAGAATGAACACCCTTCAGGTTTTAGTAGCTTCATGATACGCCCATGCACGCAAAGCTTAATGCATGTCGTTTCCTACATCGTTGATGCCTGGGTCTTAAAGTGTAGGTGCCTTAAGTCAGACAGCTGCCATTAGGCAGCGTATGCTAAATTATCTTCAGCGTTTAATTTTAATCCATGTTTTAACGTGGTCACGGTCCACGGATAGCTTCTCCATCTTCAGCCGGCCTGTCGAAACCAGTACAAGCCCGTACTGTGATAGCAATCATAGCAGAACTATCACATTTTGTCAAGTACTTTTCGGTCTTTTTTTCCACTTTCTGTATGCGGAAGTTTTTCCACTATCTTGCAGCAAAACGGCAGCTCATAATTGGCAAGGGTTTGTTTCAAATGCGCATAGATTTGTTCCTCACATTCTTTCGAAACCTCACTGCCACACAGCGTCACCCAGGCTGCCACCCGTTTTTCGCCCTCTTTTTCTACGGCCGCAGCGATCGCCTCCCCGATAAACGAAATGTCCTCCAAGGCTCCCTCGATCTTAAGAAGCGATACTTTGCGCCCCCGTATGCTGACGATGTCGTCTTTTCTTCCATCGAAATACAGATTTCCTGCCACATCCATATGGCCAAGATCTTTCAGGCTGAACGGACACAAGACGCCCTCCACATGATAAGGTGTCGTAACAAAGATCTCACCGTCTTCAACCGACACCTGCACGCCCGGGAACGGTTTTCCCACACAGTTTTTCTCCTGGGTCATCTGATCCTGCCGGAGATACGTGATATAATTGAGTTCACTGGCTCCATAATAAAGAACGATACCGGCATTTGGAAAACAACGGCGTAATTTTTCTGCCTCTTCGCTTCCCATACTCTGGGAACCGGCGAGAATATGCCGAACTGTCGTAACCGGCTTCTTGATACATTGTGGAAGAAACAGAAGTTTACGCGGGATCAGATATACGACATCGGTCTTATATTCTTCGATCCATTCTGCCCATCTGCGGGGATCAAATACATTGGCAGCGACTATCGCCGCACCGATGGAAAACTGTGCCATATAAAGATTCAGATTGCCGGTGAATGCGAGACTCCCCTGAGCGAACATCCGGCTTTCCGGGGTCACTCCAAAAATCTCATTTTGAACCGGAAAAAAATCCGCCCAGCTCTCGTACCTTCGATAAAGTACCTTCGGCACTCCGGTACTCCCCGAAGTCATCACTGCCATGCAGGCATTTTCCGGCACTTCTCCGATCTCCGGCAATTGTTTTGCATCCTCCGGAACAAGAAGCGGGATCTTTCCTGCCGCCTGACAGCCTAAAAAGGAAACAAGCTGATCTAAAATCCGTTTTTCCCGAAGGAAAATCACTTTTTTCTCCGATTTTTCCTGCCTCAGCCGGTCTCCTTTCTCCTGCGACAACTTTACCAGTTCTCCATAAGTATATTCTTTTCCTTCCTCTATCAGAGCGAGCCGGTCCGCCTCCTGCTCCCGTATCATATCATAAAAATTTCTCATTTTTCACACACTTTCTTCCATAAAATAGCAGTTCCCTGTCCACCGGCCGCCGCGATCGCACTCACTCCATACACGTTATCTTCCGCGCATTGCTGCAGGCGCTTTGCCAGATGCAGCGTAAGGATTCCCCCGGTCGCCCCATAAGGGTGTCCATATGCCAATGCCCCTCCGCAGGCATTGTAAGCCGGTACACACGCCGGATATTTTTTAGCAAACAATTCATCAATCACCGCAAATGCCTCATTGCACTCGTAAGCAGCGATCTCTTCCGGTTTCCTCCCGGTCTTTTCAAACAGTTTGTCCAATGCTTTGTTTACAAGCAATGGCGGCATTTCCGGATTTCCTGCCACTTCCACCATCTCCACAAAACGAAGCCATGGTTTCCAGCGCTTCTTTTTCGCATAACTTTCCGCACACAATACGACAAAAGCCGCTCCATCCTGCGTCCCACAGGCATTTGCCGCCGTCGTGACCCCATTCTCATAAAGTGTAGGAATCTTTTCCAGAAATGCTTTGGATAAAGTTTGCCGTATTCCCTGATCGCATTCCTTTTTCGTTCCTAGCGGAAGAATAACATCTTCAAACACTTTTGTATCTCTCGCTTTGACTGCCAATTGCTGACTGCGAAGTGCCCAGGCATCCAAGGTTCTCCTGGAAACACCTGCCATCTTTGCTGTCTTTTCCGCTCCCCAAAGCATCGCATCCTGCCGCCATTCTCCGGGCGAGAATTTTGCTGCCGTATAAATTTTTTCTCCATTGTATTCCGGGTGATTTTCCGAAACCATGCGCCTCGGTGCCGTCGAGGAACTTTCTGCCCCGCCGGCAAAGACCACCTGCTGCTGGCCGCTTCCAATCTTTGCTGCCGCCATAACAATCGCTTCCATTCCGGACGAACACTGGCTGTCAATCGTAAAAGCCGGAACCTCTTCCGGTATCCCTGCTTCTAACGCCATCAATCTTCCGATGTTTCCCCCGGCTCCCACCGCATTTCCGGCGAGTACAAGATCCGGTGCTCCATAATCTCCTGACAATTTATGTAAAATATGTCCACCGAGTTTTTCTGCCGGAATATGCCGGTAAATTCCGTTTTCCTTGCCAATGTAGGTGCGGTATCCGCCTACGACAACCACATTTTCCAGCATACGTCCTCCTCCTTTGTCCGAGCTGTAATTTCCATGCCTTCCCGGGTCGTCCACACCGGCTGTGAAGCAAACACAGGCTTGTAAAACCGCATTTTAATCTCCTTCCACACCATTTCCTGTTTCTCACATTCCAAAAGCATCGTTTCCAACATCAAAAGCCCCGGTACGATTGCCTGCTCTCCCCGATGAATGAAATTGGTGTCCCCGACTGCCTCCGTAAAGTTTTGAATGTCAGCGGCAGACCATCTTTGTTTCTCCCCGCCCTCTGTCTCAGGCTTTTCCATCCGAGACCGTTCTTTCACCGGATGTGCCTCTTCCATCCGGGATCCCAAAATCTGCTCCACGGTTTCTTTTGGACGGATCAGTTTCATCGTCATTTGCTTTCCATTTTTTGTCAGTTTTAGTGTGGCATAACGGTTTCGCTTTTTTTCTTCGCAGCCAGGCAGCTCTTCCTTGATGCCCCGCTCCAATTCCACCTGAGCGATCTCATACCCATCATACCCCGAAAAAACAGAAAATCCTCCTGCCAGCTTTCGAAACCAGTCAAGTTCTCTGTCAATCGACAATTTCATATCCCAGTTCTCCTAAAAGTTGAAAATCTGTCTTTACCGTGATTCCCGATGTCGTGAGCATATCACCGGAAATCGCTGCATTGGCACCGGATTCCATACAGCCACGGCCTTTGTCTTCCATCAGGCCTCTTCCGCCGGCAAGACGAATAAAGGCATCCGGGAGAAGAAAACGGTAAACCGCCACGATCCGGCGCATCTCGTCCGTTGTCAGACGTGGTTCGTTTTCGTACGGGGTTCCCGGGATCGCATTGAGCATGTTGACCGGAACCGAATGCACCCCCAGTCTGCGGACTTCCAATGCCATATCGATACGGTCTTCCATCGTCTCTCCGATTCCCATAATTCCACCACTGCATACTTCCAATCCGGCCTCTTTGGCGGCTGTGATCGCTGCAATCTTGTCATCAAACGTATGCGTCGTACAGACATCCGGGAAATACCTTCGCGACGTCTCTAAATTGTTATGTACTCTTGTAAGACCGGCTTCTTTTAATTTGCCGAAAGCTTCCTTGTCAAGGAGACCAAAGGAGCCGCATACGTGAAGATTCGTCTCTTCCCGGAGTTTCTTGATACACTCGCACATCTGGTCTACTTCTGCTGCATTCAGCCGTTTTCCGGATGTTACGATCGAATATCTCCGCACGCCCTGGCTTTCTATCTTTTTTGCATCTTCCAAAATCTCTTCCGTGGAAAGCAGTGGATAATTTTCCACTTCGGTCTTATGGCAGGCTGCCTGCGCACAATATTTACAATTTTCCGAACATCTTCCGCTCTTTCCATTGATGATTGTACACATATCAAATTTATTATCACAAAAGGCTTTTCGGATCTCGTCTGCCGCCTTGCATAATTCATCCAGATCCACGGTCAGCAATTCCATCGCCTGTTCTTTTTCCAACTTTTCTCCTTTTAACACCATTTCCTTATACATTTCAATCTTATTGTCCATGACATTTCCTCCTGAAAACATTGATATTTATTACCAGGTAACTATTCAGGACCACTGTGCAAAAACAATGGATTGTCGAGCTTGCACGTAAGAAACATTGTTTTCTGAATAGTTACATTATCAGTATAATAAGCTTTTTTGCTAATGTCAACCTTTTCTCAAAAACAGGTTGACATTTCATTTTGTCCTCGTTATAATGGAGCAAGAAAATAACTTTTTGGAGGACATTATGAACGAACAAACGCAAACAACTCAGACAACTGCAAAATCCACACATTCCGCGCAGTCTCTTGTGACAATCGCTTTAATGGCAGCGGTACTGTGCGTATCTGCTTACATCAGTATTCCCCTGCCAAACGGCTCTCACATTACGGCATTGAATTTTATCGTAATGCTTGTCGCTTTGGTATTTTCCATACGGGAATCCTTTTTGATCAATTTGATCTGGTTTTTACTCGGACTTTTGGGACTTCCGGTTCTTATCGGCGGAGCTTCCGGCATCGGTTACGTGTTAGGGCCATGGGGTGGTTACAGTATCGCATTTCTTATCGTAGCGGCGCTGGTTCCTCTGATTTGCACCCGCAGATACAACCGTGTTCTTTATACCATTATCGCCATTCTTTCTGCTGCTTTTGTCGATCTGTTTGGCAGTATCTGGATGATGGTTGTAAGCGATATTGCTCTGGTTCCTGCTCTTGTAGCCGGATTCCTGCCATTTATCGTTTTGGATGTGGTAAAAGCGGTGATCGCAGCACAGATCGTACCTCAGATCCGTAAAATCGTACGTTAAAACGTAACTATTCAGGATCCAATGTCAATACTGGTTTCGCCGGTAAAAAATAATGCCGGCGAAATCTGCTAAAAACCATCCAATCGGAATCGATATCCAGATCCCCGTCACTCCCACACCGGCGATCTTCGTCAATCCATACGCCAATGCTACTCTCATTCCCAAAGAAATCACCGTTAAGATAACAGACACCACCGGTTTATTGACTGCGCGAAAATATCCGTAAAGCAGGAACAATATTCCAATGCCCACATAAAAGGCCCCTTCGATCTGAAGATACCATGCCCCTGCTTCGGATACGGCACTTCCGGCATCCACAAATAAATTCATCAATGCATGTGAAAAGCAAACAACCAGCGAACTTACGATCACGCAGAAAACCACGACACTCAGTACCGCATATTTCACTCCTTCGCGGATCCGCTCTCTCTTTCCGGCACCAAAATTCTGTGCGGCAAATACCGAAAACGCATTTCCAAAATCCTGCACCGGCATATAGGCGATCGTATCTATTTTTACAGCCACCGCAAATGCAGCCATAATAACCGCGCCAAAACTGTTTACCAATCCCTGTATCATCAAAATCCCAAAATTCATTACCGACTGCTGCAAGCACGTAAATCCAGACAATGACATAATCTGCTTCAAATTCTTTCCATCCCATCGGACATCTTTTCTCTGCGGCCGGTATTCCGGATACATTTTGATAAAATACAAGCCAATTCCGATCCCGGATATATACTGTGAAATAACCGTCGCTACCGCAGCCCCGGCAATGCCCCCTTGAAGCGGGATAACAAACAAAAGATCCAGTCCGATATTCAACACGACGGAAACCGCCAAAAACACAAGAGGAATCACGGAATTTCCTACACTCCGCAGTACATTGGCATAATAATTATATAAAAATGTCGCAAAAAAACCTGCCATCACGTAAACCAGATAGGTCCGCATATCCGCAAACGTTTCCTGGGGTACCTGAAGCCATTGTATAATATAGTTCAGCAATAAATATACAACCACCATCACGATTAGTGCCAGCCCGCCGATTGCGGTAAATGACATGACCAAACCATTTCGAAAGGCATCCCAGTCTTTTTTTCCGTATGCCATCGAAAAAAAAGCTCCGGCGCCAAGACAAAGTCCAAGGATCACCGAGGTCAAAAATGTCACCAGCGTATAGGAAGCTCCTACTGCCGCCAACGCCTGCTCCCCGATATATTTGCCGACCACCCACGTGTCGACCAGATTGTATAACTGCTGCATCACATTGCCAAGCATCAACGGCACGGCAAAGGCCCACAGCCCGATTAAAATATTTCCTTGCGTCAATTCTCTTGTGTGTTTCATTTTTTCTCTCTATTCTCTATCTTTTTTATGCGTCACATAAAAAATGACTGCCACATTGCTTTCAATATGACAGTCATCCTTTTTATTGCAAAAACATTTCTTCACACATTTGCTTTCCCGTCTCAGTCTTAAATATCGTTTCGTAAACTTTTCTTATATTTTCTTTTGGCACATTGTCCTCCAGGAAATTTACAAGAAAATCTGCCTCAACAAGAATCTGATAATCAATTCCATCAATGTTGTCATAGGTATGATGGTGTGCGATCAAATATTTTACCCGGCGGATCACACCTTTTGTAATTTCAATCTTCGTCAACAATTCTTCTGCAAGAGCCGGTCCTTCCTGCTCCTGTAATTTTCCATTGCAGTCACCATATTTTTCCTCACACACATGAATGCCGATATCATGCGTCAATGCCGCAATTTCGATAACAAAGACATCTCCTTCATCAACTCTTTCCGTTTCTGCGATTAATTTTGCATAACTGTGTACCTTGCAAAAATGCTGGATTCTCTTCGGATCCCCGCGATACAATTTAATCATTTCCAAATGGATTCTGTTAATCATGTTATTCACCTCACCTTATGTACTCACTCTATCATACCATAAAACAACTTAAGAATACAACCCTAAATTCATCCTGCCTTATGCTGTCTTCCCTCCGTATCGATCTCATAATTATCTTTTAAGATCAATTCTGAAATCGGTACAAACTCGTATCCTTTCTCTTTCAACGTCTTAATCATCGTGTCCAATGCCTCCGCCGTATGTTTTGCTCCATTGTGGCATAAAATAATAGAACCATTTCCCAAATGTTTGTGTTCCGTCACCCGACGCACGATCGTATCGGCGTCGTAATCCTTCCAATCCAGGGAATCTACATCCCACTGAATCGGATAATAATTGATTTCTCTACATACTCGGATCAGATTGTCATTGTAATCCCCATACGGAGGCCGAAAAAGGATCATCTCTTTTCCCGTCAATGCTTTTACTTTTTCATGCGGTTTCAACAATTCTTCCTTACACTGCTCCGCTGACAGCTGAGACATCTGCTTGTGATTTTCGCTGTGATTTCCCAGATCATGCCCTGCAGCAGCGATTGCCTTCACATCATCCGGATATTTTTCAATCCAGCCTCCCGTCATAAAAAAGGTAACCCGCACATTGTTTTTCTTTAAAATTTCTAAAATTTTAGCCGTATCTTCATTTCCCCAAGCGGCATCAAAACTAAGGGCGATCTTCTTTTCCTCCCCCTTATCCACACAATAGATCGGCAATTCTTTTGCCGCGATTCCCTGTCCGAGTTTCGTATTCAATGTCGCCACTGTCTGCGGATAAAAATGAATGCTGGTAGCCAGAAGAAGCAGTGAAGTCAGAACAATTGCCCCCACTTTGGTAAATAAGATGAGTTTTTCTTTTTCCATTTCTATTGAATTTGGTTCCATAATAAAACCCCGGCGTTTTTTACTAACTTATGCCGGGGAAATAGGTATTATAACTTATTGTTTATTCCTCTACAATATCCGCCAGTTCAAACCGGATCACTTTTTTCAGATCCTCTAAACTAAGCTGCACCTGAAATCCGATCTTTCCGCCGCTGAAACAGATTGTCTCCTGCTCTGCTGCACTTTTATCGATAAACGTAGGGAAAATTTTTTTCATGCCAATCGGAGAACATCCGCCGTGGATGTATCCGGTAAGTCCAAGCAGTTCTTTGGCTTTCAGCATCTCTATCTTTTTCTCACCGGCGCAGGCTGCCGCCTTTTTCAGATCCAGTTCTTTTTCGACCGGCACAAGAAATACATAATAATTTTTCGATTTACTTACGGTAACCAATGTTTTAAATACCGCATCCGGATTCTGCCCCAACGCCTTTGCCACTTCTGTTCCGCTGATTGCGCCGGAATCCACATAATTATGACTTTCATAGGAAATTTTCTTCGCGTCTAACACACGCATTACATTTGTTTTTTCTTCTTTTTTCATAGTAAAAACCAACCTTTCCACCTTTCATTCTAGCACATATTGCACCCTATGAAAAGCATAATTTAATTGAGAAAGAGTATCATTTTAATTGACAAAAAAGGATTGAAATCCGCCAAGTGGAAAACCTATAATAAAAGTATCAACACAATCAGGGAGGCAATTATGTATATCGAAGAAATTGCAAAATTAGGCATTGCTGCCGGCGAAAAAACAGAGGTCTGCCGCAAATCGCCTGTCAAATACGGATTACGCAGCATACAGGCAGGTGTGTTTATCGTAATCGCAACCATGCTGTCACAAGCTGTAAATGCTACATTTTTAGCCACTTCTCCTGCCGTCGGAAAAATGATCGGCTCTGTCGTATTTTCCATCGCGATCATTTTGGTTGTATTTCAGGGTGGCGAACTTTTTACCGGCAATACCATGACCATGACATTTGGCTATTTGTTGGAACAATGTCAGCTGCGGGACGTCTTTCACATCTGGATCTTTAACTATATCGGGAACTTCATCGGAGCGGCGGGACTGTCTCTGCTTTTTGTCGCTAGCGGTGCCTCACACCAAATTTTAACAGAATTTTACAAAAGTTTCTTTATGGATAAAATAAGTATCCACCCTTCCGAACTGATACTGCGTGGCATCTTATGTAATTTTCTGGTCTGTCTTGCGGTGTGGACCGGTACACGGATGAAATCCGAAAGCGGCAAAATTCTTGTAATTGCCGGCATCATCACCACCTTTGTGATCTGCGGTTTTGAACACTGTATCGCCAATATGTCAACATTTACCATTGGCTACCTTCTGCTTGACGGCGTATCACTGCTCACGTTATTGCAGCATATGTTTTTTGTCACTGTGGGAAATATGATCGGCGGCGTTTTTCTCTTCGCCATTCCGATGTATGCAATCCGCGGCATGAAATAAAAAAGCCTGCACTTTACCCGGCAGGCTCCTCATACAAATACTTTCGTATTTCTTCTTCTACTAAATGTTCTCCGATCACGATAACCACTTCCTGGCCCTCTTTGATCGGCTCTATTTTCTTGTTTTCCGCCGTCGCATTTAACTCGATCCAGCTTCCCTCCGGAGTCTTAAAAAACCCTTTCATACGGATTACCTTTCCGCAAGCCGGATTGTTCATAATACGATCCGTAATCTCCGAAACCTTGTCCGAGGAAACCGTCGGCTCCATAAAATACAGCGTCGAAAATGCGTCTTCGTTTTCGAACCACAATTTTGCAAAACGGTCTGTCGTATAGCCGCCGGATGCTATTTTCAAAAAGTCATCTTCTTCCAGTAATTCCCAGTCTTTTAATAGAATGTCTTCCTTCTGAAAACGCCGTTTACAGCCAAATTGTTCCATCGCCGCGTTCATCTGCTGTATCGTCTGCTCGATACGTTCTGACGTCGTTTCCTGACATTTGCTGAAAACAATCTGCCCGGCACAAGAAATCTGTGTGGCAAAAAGATACTCCGCTTCTTTCGACATTCCTGCCGGCATGGAAGCATCCACAATGGCGATCACATTACCAATCTCATACCAGCGTTCAAGCGGATCTTCATGCAAAATATCAAAAAATTCATCGACATCAAAAATCCCGGATGGTTCGATCAATACTCTGTCATATCCGAGCATCCCCATCGCGATCAGTTTTGTCTTCATTCTTCGTCGATGGCAGTCTTTGTCACAGGCTCCCGCGATCATATCCACATCACACGAGTCACTCATGACATCCTGCAAAAGCATCATATCTACATTAACGGCTCCAAAATCATTTTCCAGGATTCCTATTTTCTTTCCCTGCTTTAGAAAATAGGCCGCATATTTTTTAATAAATGTCGTCTTTCCGGATCCCAAAAATCCGGTAATCAGGTCAATCTGTATCTTACTCTTACCATTCAAGCAAAACAGCTCCCCACGTAAGTCCACCACCAAAGCCGGACAAGATTAATTTGTCTCCCGCTTCCAAAAGGTTATTTTTATTGAGCTCATCAAGAAGGATTGGAATACTTGCCGATGACGTATTTCCATAATGATCCAGATTCATCGGAATCTTATCCATATCTACTTTAAGACGTTTGGCGATCAATTCCAAGATACGCCGGTTTGCCTGATGAAGTACAAAATATTTGATCTCATCTGCTTCGGTATTCGTCTTTTTCAAAATCTGTTTGATGTATTTTGGCACCGTTGTTACCGCAAAACGGAATACGGCCTGTCCATTCATCTGAATATAATCTTTCTTTCTGCGGCTCTTGTAAAATGGATTCTGGATTCCACGTCCTTTACACGTAAGCACCTCGCCCTGTGTACCATCAGAACCGGTTACACTCGCAAGGATACCGCCTTTTCCTTCCACTTTACGCAGAATGGCAGCACCGGCGCCATCACCAAACAAAATGCACGTACTGCGGTCAGACCAGTCCACTTCACGCGACAATGTCTCGGATCCGATGACAAGAACCGTCTTTGCCATCCCCGTCTCAAGATACGCATCTGCTGTATTTAGAGCAAATAAAAAACCGGAACAGGCTGCATTTAAGTCAAAGCAGGTTGCACGGATTGCCCCGATCTCTCCCTGTACCTGACAGGATGTATTAGGTACATATGTATCCGCAGAAGCCGTGGCAACGATGATCAGATCAATTTCCTCTGCCGTCACGCCGGCATCTTCCATCGCATTCTTCGCTGCCTGCGTTGCCATGTATGTTGTCCCCTCTTTGCTTCCGCTTGACAAACGCCGTTCTTTGATTCCGGTACGCTGGCTGATCCATTCGTCATTCGTATCCACGATTGTCGACAAAAAATGATTATCTGCTACATTCTCCGGTAAATAGCTTCCCGTTCCAATTATTTTTATAGCCATGTCAATCCTCCAAAAAATCAAAACATACTTGTATACATAATAGCGACGGCGTCCACCACACTTTTTGCGATACTCGCCGTCGTCTATAATTATTATAAAGTAGCTCATTTTATTTGTCAATCGTAGCAATCAAAACCACATCATCATGGTTTTGATTACTACGTCTTGTATTTATTCAAACATCTCTATCTTCCACTTTTACATCAACATTTTTCCCTAGTTGATATTCTTTCGACGGATGCGTAATAATCGTCCCATCCTGCCCGGACAAAAAAGAGCCCGTCACACATCAACGGACTCTTCATAATAATTAGATTCGTTTCAAATATTCACCGGTACGTGTATCGATCTGGATCTTGTCGCCCTGATTTACGAAAATCGGTACATTTACCTGTGCACCAGTCTCAACCGTAGCTGGTTTGGTAACGTTTGTAGCAGTGTCGCCTTTTACACCAGGCTCTGTCTCTGTTATTTCCAATTCTACAAACATCGGTGGCTCTACGGAGAAAATGTTTCCTTTGTAAGAAACCATCTTAACCATATCATTTTCTTTTACAAATTTCATAGCATCGCCTACGGTCTCTTCCGGCAATGCGATCTGATCGTATGTCTCCATATCCATGAAGTTGTACATATCTCCCTCAGAATACAGATACTGCATATCTTTCTTGTCGATATGAGCCTGAGGATATTTTTCATTTGGACGGAAAGTTCTTTCTACAGCTCCACCATCCACTACATTTTTCAATTTTGTACGTACGAATGCTGCACCTTTTCCTGGTTTTACGTGCTGGAATTCAAGAATCTGGTATACAACACCATCAATCTCAATTGTCAATCCGTTTTTAAAATCTCCTGCTGAAATCATAACAGTTCCTCCTAAAATTTTCTATATGCAGAACTCCTCTGCAAGTATTGTTCTTGATAAAAGCAATATATCTACTCACTATTTTATTATATTTGAAAGTTTTTTTCAAGAAAAACTTTCCATAGAATTGATATTATTTGCATTTTTCTATAATTTCTTCCGCAATTTCCGTCGCCGTCTTTCCATCGGTCGCCACACGGATGGTCGCTGCCTTTTCATAAAATGGGCGGCGTTTTTCCATCAACTGCCGGATATAAGGCACATTCATGTTGCCATTTAACAATGGACGGTCTGTGCTGTCTTTCACCCGTTCATAGATGGTCTCAGGCGTTGCGGTCAAAAGTACGATATTTCCGATGGCACGCAGTTTTTTCACATTGATGTCGCGAAGTGCCATTCCACCGCCACAGGAAATGATTCCCGGCGGAAGGGTTCCCAGTTCATCGATGAGATCTGTCTCTAACCGGCGGAAATACGCCTCGCCTTTTTCCTCAAAAATCCGAGGGATTGGACATCCCTGCTCTTCCACAATGCGCTTGTCCGTGTCCACTTCCGGACGGCCGGTAAGTTCATGAAGTTTATGGGATATCGTAGATTTTCCTACCCCCATAAATCCAATCAGACTGATCTGGTCTCCTCCGGCGTAAATCTTATCAAAGACCTCCATCATAGCATCCAGTTCAATCTGCCCCGGCGCAGAAGCCTTTCCTGCACAGCCAAACGATACGATCGAGCCATACAAGCCGCCATACAATCTTGACATCTCTCCGGCTTTCCCCATGCTCATTGTGATGAGGGGAAATTCCGGATGCATTTCACACATCTTCTCCGTAACAGACAGAAGCCGCATGACATCTTCCCACTGCTCTTCGTCGGACCCTGCCGGCATGCAGGCTGCTTTTCCAATATCCACACCAAGTTCACGTGCTTCTTCTAAAACATCCGTCAATTCTTCTTGCGAAGGGGTTTTTTCAAAATTATGATACGAACCGATCACCTTTACTCCATTTTCTTTCGCTTTCGAAACAACCTCTGACACAATTTCTTTTCCTCGATGGATCTCCACATCGATATAATCGGCTTTCCCTTCTGTCAAAATTTTACAGATTGTCTCTTTATACGGGAAACGGTCTCCGTTGCTTTCGCCACCTTCGTGCGTCGTACGGATCGTCGTAATTAATTCCTTATTTCCAAGAATTTCCTTCAATTCTTTCGTCACTGCAGGAATCTCTCTTTCATATCCGGCAAAAAAATCCACGCGCCATTCCACCATTTCTGCTGGAAGGGTGGCAAATTTCCGCGCGGTTTCCGTAATCTCATCCCTCGTTACAGAAGTAATCGGGATACAGATCTTAGGTCTGTTTGTCATTGTATTTCCATCCTTTCTTTTGGGGAATGTGTGATATTTTCACAGCCGTTTTCTGTGATCACGACGACGTCTTCGATGCGTACTCCGCCAAATCCTTCTACGTAAATTCCCGGTTCTACCGTAATGACCATTCCCGGCTCGATCACACTTTCTTCTCGCGGAGAAAAGCAAGGAGTCTCATGGATTTCAAGTCCTACACTGTGGCCGAGGCTGTGACCGAAGCAATCACCGTAACCGGCCTCTTTTATGACATCGCGGGCGATGGCATCGACCTCTTTTCCGGTCATCCCCGGCTTTATCGCCTGCAGTGCCGTCATTTGTGCCTGCAAAACGACATCGTAAATTTCCTTTTGTTTTTCATCGGCTCTGCCGTACACAATCGTACGCGTCATATCGGAACAATATCCATTGACAAGGCAGCCAAAATCCATCGTCAGGAAATCGCCCTCTTCCAGCACTTTATCCGTCGGCACGGCATGCGGCATCGAAGAATGAATTCCGCTTGCCGCGATCGTATCAAAACTCGTTCCCTCAGCCCCGGCATCCCGCATATAAAACTCAATGTGCGCCGCTACCTGTTTTTCCGTGACAGACGTTTTTTCCCGATAACATTTTGTCAACCAGTCTGTCACTTTGGTAAAGGCTTCATCCCCGATTTTCTCGGCTTTTTTTATCGATTCAATTTCTTCCGGTGTTTTGATCTGGCGCATTTTATCTATTTTTTTATGCAGCGGAACAAGTTCCCATTGCTTCAGATTCATCTTTTCAAACAGCGCTTCCAATGTCCGATAGGTCTCTACCGTCATAACGGCATCTTCAAATCCGATACGAAACGTTTTTTCCGCCAGTTCCGGATGTTCTTTTACAATTTTTTCCATAAGGTACTGCTGCATATTTCTCTTATATTCCAGCACTTCAAAACCTCTGCTCTCCTTTGCCGCTGCAATCGTATAACGGGAATCGGTGAGGATCCAGGCATCTTCTTTGGATACATAGACCAGTCCTTCTCCTGTAAAACCGCTGATATTGCGCATATTGGCAGGGGTATGAACAAGGACCGCATCCAATTTATACTGTTCTAAAAATTCTTTCATTTTGTTGTCATCTCCAATCCGGACTGCTTTTCATACGATTTCAAAACAATCCGCTCCAGATAGCGTTTTAGCACGATCTGAATCTCTTCTTTTTTATCAATGGGATTTACGAGCACATTGCGGATTCCCAGCCTTTTTGCGCCCCATACATCAGTAAACAGCTGATCTCCGACAAACAATGTCGTCTCTCTTGTCGTGTGCATCTTTTCCATTGCGAGAAGATATCCTTTTTTTCCGGGTTTTCCGGCCTTCCAGACTACGTGTGTGCCAATTTCTTTGTTAAAGCGGTCCACTCTTTCTTTTTTATTATTGGAAAGCAATGCCGTCGCAAAACCGATCTCACGCAGTTTTTCAAGCAATTCCACCGCTCTCTTTGTCGCGTCTCTGCCATGCTCGACAAGCGTATTATCAATATCAAATATAATTCCCCGATATCCTTTTTCATAATACGTTTCGTAAGCAATCTCATACGCAGAGACAGCGCGCGAATCGGGGAAAAAGCATTCCCACATAAGGCCACCTGTCCTTTCTATGATTCTATCGATTTCAAATGAATGATAAACTGTTCCGCTACACGGCCGGAATATCCACCATTTCGTACACTCCATGCATTGGCCTGCAGGAGAAGTTCTTCTTTCGACAACCGGATATCCGGATTTTCTGCCGCCAGCCCCAGAATAATATCCTCATATTCTTTTCTGGATGGCTTGGAGAAATTGATGCTGACACCAAAACGGGCCACCAGCGACAATTTTTCCTGCATCGTATCAGAACGATGTAACTCATCATTGGCCATATCCGAGCGGTCACTCCACGTCTCACGGATCAAATGACGACGGTTCGAAGTCGCATAGATCAGCACATTATCCGGCTTCACTTCCAAGCCGCCTTCGATCACCGCTTTCAAATATTTGTATTCAATCTCAAATTCTTCAAATGACAGATCGTCCATATAAATAATAAATTTGTAATTGCGGTTTTTCACCTGCTCAATGATAGCAGACAGATCCTGAAACTGGTGTTTGTACACTTCGATCAAGCGCAGCCCCTGATCATAATATCGGTTCAATATCGCCTTGATACAAGTGGATTTTCCGGTTCCGCTGTCGCCAAACAAAAGACAGTTATTTGCCTTTCGCCCTTCCACAAATGCCTCGGTATTGTCAACCAGCTGTTTTTTCTGGATCTCATACCCTACGAGATGCTCCAATGTCACATCACTTGTATGCGTGATCGGAGCCAGATTCAATTCTCCGGTACTCGTATGTGTCACGCGGAATGCCTTATTTAATCCGAATTTGCCAACGCCGTAAACCCGGTAAAAGTTCGTCACAATGTCAAAGAAATCCTCGGCATCTTTGGCTTTTCCCAATTCCGCAGCAAGTTCTTTTACTTTTTCGCTGACACTTTTATTGTATGTATTTTCTGCCTTCGCCATCGAATGATATTCTGTCAGAATCGAAAAACATTTCACTTCCAAAAGTGTTTCGATCGCCTGAAAATCAAAATAGAATAATTTGTAAAAGCACTCCATGTCCTGTTTGACGATCTGATTCACACTTGCGGCATCGTCTGTCTTTGCTCCCACTTTTTCACAGATCACACTAAACGGATTTTCGTCAGTGGCAAGCAGATAGGCGATGTAACACTGCCATAAATTATTATCAAATCCGTATTTTGTCGCCAGATCCAAAATGCGGTAAATCTGGTCATAAAGAGCCCGCACATGAGCTTCTTTCTGTGCACACTCTTTATCTTCTTCTATTTCTTTAAAAATATCACTGAGTCGCATTAAAATTTCATCCTGACCCAGATTTCCATACATGATCAATCTTGATACTTCTCGATACATGAGCTCACGCCTCGACTTTCTTTTCAATTTTTGTAACTATTCAGGACCTTTTTTACATCTTTTCCGGTGCCTGGAATCCAAGCAGATCAATACACTGCTCCAGCACATTTTTCACTAAGATCAGAAGCTGGATATACGATGCCTTCTGCTCTTCATTCTCATTTGCCAGAATCGAATTTTCATGATAAAAATGGTTAAAGTTTTCACTTAATTCATAAATAAACTGACAGATCTTATGAGGTGCCTTTTCATTGTAAGCAGCTTCCATCATATCCCCAAATTTGGCAAGTGTCAGGTACAGATTAATCTCGCTCCGGCTGTCCGGTGTCATCAGCTTCTCTGCTTCCCCTTTTTCTGTCACACTGCCGCCATTCTGGCTGTATTTTGCCAAAAGGGATTTGATGCGGACAATCGTATACAAAATATAAGGACCTGTATTTCCCTCAAAGGACGCAAATCTCTCGATATCAAAAATGTAATCTTTGGATGCCTGATTGGACAGATCGCCGTATTTCAATGCGGCAAGGCCTACAGTCTCGGAGATTTCTCTCGCCTCTGTCTCTTCATAATCACGGTTTTCCATCATTTTCTTATACACTTCTTCATTGATCTGTTCACGAAGTGCCTGCAGACGGAGAACCCCGCCATCCCTCGTCTTAAACGGCTTTCCGTCTTTTCCGTTCATCGTACCAAAACCGATAAATACAAGTCCGACTTCCGGTCTTGTGATCTTTGCTTTCTTTGCCACACGGAACACCTGGGTAAAATGCAGAGACTGGCGTTTATCTGCCAAATAAATGATCTCATCCGGCTGGAACAATTTCTCTCGTTCTACAATTGTAGCAAGATCGGTCGTTGCATACAGCGAAGCACCGTTTGATTTTACGATCAGACATGGTGGAAGTTCCTTTTTATCCCCTTCTTCGGTCACATCGACAACCAGTGCCCCTTCGCTCATATACGCAAGTCCGTCTGCCTTCATCTTTTCTACCATATCCGGGATGTAAGGCTGGGCATCGCTCTCTTTTTTCCAAAGGTCAAAATGAACGTCTAATTTATCATAATTTTTCTTTAAATCTTCAATCGAAACAGACAAAATATGCTGCCACAAGGCGATATATCCAGGATGTCCTTCCTGCAGCTGCGCTGTGATCTGCTGTGCCTCCTGCATGTAATCTTCATGCTCTTTCGCATATCCGCTCGCATGTGGATAGATCTGCTCCAGATCCGAAATCGTAAATGGTGCCTCTTTCGGATATTCTCCCGTAAAATCAGCATCAAAATACGGAAGTTCCGGCTGACGATGACGTACTTCGTTGATGATCAGACCGATCTGCAGTCCCCAGTCACCCAAGTGCACATCTCCGATCACCTTATCTCCCATGAAGCGGCAGATACGTTTTACACTCTCTCCAATGATTGCCGGACGCAGATGTCCTACGTGAAGTGGCTTTGCGACATTGGCTCCACCGTAATCAATGACTACCGTGCGCTCTTTTTCCGGCGCCGGAATACCAAATTTTTCCTCTGTCATCATGGCTTTTCCAAAATCCACAAGCAGTTTTCCGCTTACGGTTATGTTGATAAATCCCGGTTTCACCATCTCTATTTTTTCAAAAACATCGTTCTCTTTTACTGCTTCTACTACTTTTTCCGCAATTTGAAACGGCGCCATTTTGTACTGTTTTGCTGCCGCCATCGCACCATTACACTGATACTGGCAGAGATCCGGGCGGTTGGAAACGGTTACAAATCCAAATTTCTTATCATAGCCGGCCTGCTCAAATCCGCCTTCCATCACTTCTTGTAATACATCGATTATTTTTTTCATCGTCTTCTATCCTTTCGTCGCTGTCTTATTCTTCTATCTTAGATGCTAAATCAAGGTTTGTCAATACATCAAAGTAATCTTCAAATGTCTTTTTGCAGCACCCGGCATCTTTGATCACAATGCCATCCACAACCTGTCCGATCAGCGAAAATGCCATCGCCATCCGGTGGTCATCGTAAGTCTCCACTTCTCCCGGGGTGATTTCTCCGGGATAAATGGTTATCCCGTCTTCCCGTTCCTCGCATCGGATGCCAAGTCTGGTAAGTTCTGTCACAATTCCTCGGATCCGGTCCGATTCCTGTCTACGGATATGTTCTATCCCGTCAATGACGGTTTCCCCCTCTGCAAACGGAGCGATTGCCGCCAATGTCATCGTCTGATCGGAAAAATCTGTCATTTTTACATGAATGCCGTGCAATGCTCTGTTTTTTGGTCCTTTTACTACGATGCCATCGTTTTCCTCTTCGACACCGCAGCCCATTTCTCTCAATACATCGAGGAATCGAATGTCTCCCTGCGTACTGTCAGAATGCACATGCATTACCTTGACACGGCTTTCTGTCAATGCCGCAATTCCGTAAAAATAGCAGGCTGCGGACACATCCGGTTCCACCTGATAACTGCCTTTTTCACACCGATACGTCTGTCCCGGAGCCACAAAGTAACTGTTTTCTCCGGTCTGCTCCACATGAACACCAAATTCTTCCATCATCTTCATGGATATGTGCACATAGGATCTTGCATCCCTTGTCCCCGTCAGATGAATCTGCAGTCCCTCGTTGCACATTACTCCGCTGAGAAGAAGCGCACTCAGAAACTGGCTGCTTGCATCGATATTCAAGTCCACTTCCCGCACCCCATTTTCCTCTCTGCCGCAGATGCGGAATGGAAATGCATACGGTTTTTCTAAATATTCAAACGTCACTCCAAGTGCCTCCAGTGCACGCAAAAGCGGCTCCATCGGTCTTGCCTTCATCTGCTCAGAGGACTCCACCAGAAAATGCTCCCCGGAAAGTGCGAGCATCGCCGTCAAAAAGCGGGCTGCCGTCCCTGCACTTCCGACATACACATTTCTCTCCGGGCCTGCCGGCACACGTCCGCCAAGTCCTTCGATCTCTACTTCTTTTTTTTCTTCGTCTATTTTCACGGAGAATCCAATCTCCTCCAATGCTTTCATAAACACACGGGAATCCTCGCTGAAAAGCACTCCCCGCACTAACGTCTTTCCCTCTGCCAATGCTCCCAGCAGCAATGCGCGGTTCGTAATGCTTTTGGATCCCGGCACCGTCACTTTGTACGACCGCCCGTTTTTCAATGGTTTGCATTGATAATCCATGAAACTCCTCCATTCTGTGGTCTGATACCTACTATCGTACCATACTTTTGTAAAAATTTCCACGAAATCCGCAAAAAAAGAACCTAAACTTTGAGGTTTCCCATCGTTTAGGTTCTTTTATTCTTCTTTATTTGTAACTATTCAGGCTCTCTATTTGGCAAATGCTTTTACTTTTTCGTAAATGCTGTCTGCGTCCAAGCCATATTTCTTAATGAGTTCTACGGCCGGTCCGGATTCACCAAAGGTATCATTGATACCGATCTTCATTACCTGTGTCGGACATTTTTCGGAGAGTACATCACAAACTGCACTTCCGAGACCGCCGATTACAGAATGCTCTTCTACGGTAACCACTTTCCCGGTCTCTTTTGCTGCTTTTACGACCAAGTCTTCATCCAATGGTTTGATGGTATGAATGTTGATCACTTTTGCATCGATGCCGTCGGCTGCCAGCTTATCTGCTGCTGCGAGGCATTCGGATACCGGAAGTCCGGTAGCGATGATCGTTACATCTTTTCCTTCACGAAGGACAACGCCTTTTCCAAGTTCAAACTTGTAATCCGGTGTATCATTGATCACAGGAACTGCCAATCTTCCAAAACGAAGATATACCGGTCCCTCATGCTCGATAGCGGCACGTACTGCTGCTTTTGCCTCGACATCATCGGCCGGGTTGATAACAACCATTCCCGGGATCGTACGCATCAAAGCAATATCTTCATTACACTGGTGTGTCGCACCATCTTCTCCTACAGAGATTCCGGCGTGTGTCGCACCAATTTTTACATTCAGTTTCGGATAACCGATGGAGTTACGAACCTGCTCAAATGCACGTCCTGCTGCAAACATGGCAAAAGAACTTGCAAATGGAATTTTACCGGTTGTCGCAAGGCCTGCAGCGATTCCCATCATGTTACACTCTGCAATTCCACAGTCGATATGACGATCCGGGAAAGCTTTCTTAAAGATTCCTGTTTTTGTCGCAGCTGCAAGGTCAGCATCCAGAACTACCAGATTCTCATATTCTGCACCAAGCTCTGCAAGTGCATTTCCATAACTCTCACGAGTTGCTATTTTTTTTACTTCACTCACAGGGATTCACCTACTTTCTCTAAATCTGCCATAGCCTGTGCATATTGCTCGTCATTCGGAGCCGTTCCATGCCAGCTTGCCTGATTTTCCATGAAAGAAACGCCTTTTCCTTTGATACTCTTTGCAATAATGGCAGTTGGCATTCCTTTGGTTGCTTTTGCTTCATCAAATGCTTTGCGCAATGCATCAAAATCATGTGCATCGACATTGATCACATGGAAGTTAAATGCTTTAAACTTGTCCTCGATCGGATAAGGAGAACATACATCATCAATCTTACCATCGATCTGCAGACCGTTGTTGTCAACGATTGCCACAAAGTTATCCAGTTTACGGTGTCCGGCAAACATAGCAGCCTCCCAGACCTGGCCTTCCTGAATCTCACCATCTCCAAGAAGCGTATATACACGATAATCTTCATTGCTCAATTTTGCAGAAAGTGCCATACCAACTGCAGCAGAAATTCCCTGTCCCAGAGAACCACTTGACATATCTACACCCGGAATGTGTTTCATATCCGGATGTCCCTGCAGATAAGATCCGGTATGACGCAATGTCTTCAGATCTTCAACTGGGAAAAATCCTCTGTGAGCCAGTGCGGAATAATATCCCGGCGCTGTATGTCCTTTACTCAATACAAAACGATCGCGATCCGGTTTTTTCGGATCTTTCGGATCGATATTCAACTCTTCGAAGAACAAATATGTATAAATATCTGCAGCGGACAAAGAGCCACCCGGATGTCCGGATTTTGCACTATGTACAGCAGTTACTATACCCTTACGAACTTCGTTAGCCATTTTCTTTAATTCTAACGTATTCATACACCTATCTCCTTTTAGTTTTATTCACCAAATACAGTTTTATAATCTGCCTGGAATTTTGCAATACCCTGATCTGTCAATGGATGTTTTGTCATCTGTTCGATAACACCATATGGAACGGTTGCAATATCTGCACCAGCCAATGCACAATCTGTAACATGAATCGGATTACGTACACTTGCTGCGATAATCTCAGTATCAATTTCCGGATAGTTTGCAAAAATAGCTGCGATGGATTCGATCAAATCGATTCCCGGCTGTGAAATATCATCCAGACGTCCTAAGAATGGAGATACGTAAGCTGCTCCTGCACGAGCTGCAAGAAGTGCCTGGTTTGCTGTGAAGATCAATGTTACATTAACAGCGATTCCCTCACTTGCCAATACTTTTGTAGCTTTCAATCCTTCTACTGTCATAGGAATTTTAACTACCATATTTTCATGAAGTTTTGCAATTTCTCTACCTTCTGCGATCATGCCTTCTGCATCTACTGTTGTCGCTTTTACTTCACCACTGATTGGTCCGTCAACAATGGATGCGATTTCTTTCAATACATCTTCCTGGCTTCTTCCGCCTTCTTTGGCGATCAAAGATGGGTTTGTTGTCACACCACAGATTACTCCCATATCATTTGCCTTTTTGATGTCTTCAATTTTTGCTGTGTCTACAAAAAATTTCATGTTTAATACCCTCCTGAAAGTTAAATATTTATATCATATGATACCGGAATCTCCCGGTGGAAACTCTCCACATCTTATGCGGACAATTTCCACCTGACCCTTGGAATATCACATAATTCCAAACTCACTACCGATCCCATTTGTCGCACAATGCGTTGATCTGATCGGTAAATCTGGCTGTCTCTTTGTTGCTGAGTCCTTCGTTCTTTCGAATGACTGCCATCAAGCGTTCGCCAGCCAGGAGCAGACGTCCAAATACATCCATTGCACGTTTCTTTGCTCCGTCTTTTTTCTTTACATAAACCGGCTCTGCGATATAGTCAAACTCACCTGTGATAAGATTAAATATCGTACCGCTGTAAGGTGCTGTCGCCGGCAGGCCATGTTCTTTTTCCAGGCATTCTGCGAAGCTGTCGCACACCTGATCTTCTCCATGCACCACAAAGACACGCTTCGGCTGTTTTTCATCAAAACCGGTAACCCAGTGAATCAAACCTTTCTTATCTGCATGTCCGCTGATACCGGATATCTTTACAATTTCTGCCCGTACTTCCACAGGCTCACCAAACAATTTTACATTTGTCGCTCCCTCTAACAAGGAACGTCCAAGAGTTCCTACTGCCTGATATCCTACAAAGACAATGGTACTGTCTTCTCTCCATAAGTTATGTTTTAAATGATGACGGATTCTTCCGGCTTCGCACATACCCGATGCGGAAATGATGACTTTCGGATTGGGATCAAAGTTGATCTCCTTGCTGTCATCACTGGTAATGGAAAGTTTCAAGCCTTTAAAACTCAATGGATTGATTCCATTTTCTACCAAAGCCTTTGCTTCCTCATCAAAACATTCTTTCACATTTTTTCCGAAAATACTTGTCGCCTCTACGGCCAGAGGACTATCTACATATACTTCAAAATTAGGATTTGTTGTAATCAATTCCTGTTCCTTGATCTGGCGGATAAAATACAGAAGTTCCTGTGTTCTTCCTACCGCAAATGCAGGAATGACAACATTTCCGCCACGGGCAAATGTCCGCTCAATGATCTCAGCCAGTTCAGCAACATAGTCTGGTGTATCTCCATGATACCTGTCTCCATAAGTAGACTCCATGACTACGTAATCTGCACTGTGTGTCGGAATCGGATCCCGCAGGATCGGCTTATTGACATTTCCGAGATCTCCGGAAAATACAATCGTTCTGGATTCTCCATTTTCGACAGCAAACACTTCAATCGAAGAAGATCCAAGCAAATGTCCGACATCCGTAAACCGAATCGTAATCCCATCACACAATTTAATTTTCTTATCATAATCACAGGGAATCAGAAGCCTTACCGCCGCAAGTGCATCTTCCATCGTATACAGAGGTACATAAGGTTCCCCGCCGGAACGTTTGGCTTTCCGGTTTCTCCACTCTGCCTCAAACTGCTGGATATGTGCACTGTCACGCAGCATGATCGCACTGAGTTCCGCAGTCGCTTTGGTTGCAAATACCTGTCCGCGGAATCCGTTGGCATAAAGCATCGGCAAAAGACCTGTATGATCAATATGTGCATGGGTAAGCAGTATGTAATCAATTTCTGCCGCATTCACAGGAATTTCCTGATTTTCAAACAAATCTCTTCCCTGTTCCATACCAATGTCTACACAAAGACGTTTATCGCCTATTTCAAGATAATGACAACTTCCTGTCACTTCGTGAGCAGCCCCAAGAAATTCTAGTTTCATCGCTACCCCCTCCTTTACTTTTTTCGTATCCCGGATTCGTGATTCTCTATCCGAAAGGATTCTTTATCTTGCCCCATAATGTATTTTCGAAACTCATCAAATGTTACTAATAGTATAACTCACATGGCATTTTTTTTCAACTTCTTTTTTGTCTTTCTTCTTGTTGATTATTGTCCGCAGATTTGCTATAATAATAGTCTGAGATTGTACATTATACAAGGGAGGACACCCATATGAAAAATAATAGAATTGTTGTCGCTCTTGGAAGAAACGCCTTTGGAGAAACGTTTCCGGAGCAGCAGAAAAATGTAAAAAAAGCAGCAGAAGCCATCGCCGATCTCGTAGAAGCCAAATATGAGATTGTCATCACACACAGCAATGGTCCGCAGGTCGGCATGATTCAGACCGCCATGACCGAATTTGCAAGACTGGACAAACGCTATACCGTAGCACCGATGTCCCTGTGTGGTGCCATGAGCCAGGGTTACATCGGCTATGACCTGCAGAATGCCGTCCGCTCAGAGCTTTTGAACCGCGGCATTTTCAAACCGGTTTCCACTGTGATTACGCAGGTCCGCGTGGATCCTTTTGACAAAGCATTCAACCACCCTACCAAAGTGATCGGCCGTTATATGACCGCCGAAGAAGCCGAGGCAGAAGAAGAAAAAGGAAACCACGTTGTAGAAGAAAATGGCTCTTACCGAAGAATCATCGCTTCTCCGCGGCCGGTTGATATCTATGAAATCGATGCCGTAAAAGCACTTATCGATGCCGGTCAGATTGTAATTGCTGCCGGAGGTGGCGGTATTCCTGTTATGGAACAGGGCACCAAGTTAAAAGGTGCCAGCGCTGTTATCGAAAAAGACTACACAGCAGCTAAGCTTGCAGACATGTTAGATGCCTCTACGCTTCTCATTCTGACCGCACGGGATCAGATGGAAGCAGACGGAAAACCAATCGATGCGTTGACTTCCGAAGAAGCGATCCAATTGATGGATGAAGGACATTTTGACGAAATCACTACCCTTCCAAAAATTGATGCCTGTGTATCGTTTGTTACTTCCGGCGAAGAACGTACCGCGATCATTGGAAATCTGGATGATGCGTATCATCTCATCCGTGGCCGCCGTGGTACACGTATTACCAAATAAATATTCGAACGAAAAAGAACTGCTCTTCCCTGCACATGGGATTCGCAGTTCTTTATTATTCAGTAACTATTCAGGACCGCTGTGCAAAAACAATGGATTGTCGTGCTTGCACGTAAGAAACATTGTTTTTGCACAGTGGTTCTAATAGTTACTTTATTCATAACCATAAAAAAAGAACCTTGGTACATACCAAAGTTCTTTTCGTGCGGATGGTGGGACTTGAACCCACACGAGGTCACCCCCGCAAGATTTTGAGTCTTGTGCGTCTGCCATTCCGCCACATCCGCATGTGTGAAATGTTTGCCTCACAACAATCAATATCTTACCATCCGTTATCTGTTTTGTCAATACCTTTTCTAAACTTTTTTACAAAAAATTTGTATCGTCTCAAATCACACTATTTTTATATTGCATTTCTTGTTCATTATTTATATTTTTTAATTTTTTGATTGCATATTTACACTCCTTCTTTGCAATTATTGTCTGTTTTTACTTGTCGTATTGCAAACTGTTGACATTTGGATATACTTTTTTTATAATCGCAATATAGAAAATAATTACAACGCATAATTGGATTGGAGGAAAATATGCGCTATATATTAAGAGAAGCAGAACGACCTCTTGCCGGAGATTATTATTATGAGGCTACTAAAACAACGAACGATCATTTTCCGGATATACCGGCTCACACGCACAATTTTTATGAAATTTATATCTTCCGCACCGGTTCTGTAAAACTTGCCATTGAAGATAAAATTTACAATGTACGACGGGGAGACATTATCGTGATCCCGCCTTTTACGATTCATCAGCTTTTACCGAAAAATCTGGATCAGATTTATGACCGCATTTATATGTATATTTCCGAGCCATGTCTGAAATCATTCCAGTTTAACGAGCATTCTCTTCTCAGCCCACTTCAGATGGCGATGCAAGAAAAACGCTTTCATTTTCATATTGCGGATGAAAATGATTATGAACAGATTTATGAGGCAATGTTTGCGATTTACAAAAATAAAAATCAGAAAATTTTTGAAAAAGAAATGATGAACCGCTCCGGTATTACAAAACTTGTGACATTGATCAATAAGCACATTTTTATGGATATGGGACCTAAAAAAGTGACGCATGTAAATCCGGTTATTGACAAGATCCTTTCTTATATCAACGACAATTATGCCAGTCCTCTCTCGCTCGATGATCTGGCTGCGCGCTTTTATATCAATAAGTTTACAATGACAAAGTTGTTTAAAAAGCAGACTTCTCTTACAATACACAATTACATCCTTTTGAAACGGATCAGTATGGCAAAGCAAAAAATAACCTCCGGTGCGCTTCCGTCGAAGGTTTATCTGGAGACCGGTTTTAGTGATTACTCTACCTTTTACCGGGCTTTCTTAAAAACTGAAAATATGTCGCCAAAAGACTTTGCTCATTTTTGCAAATAATCACCAGGCATGGTCTTTGCGCATCTGGGCATCCGTCTTTAGGAAATACGTATATAGTGGTCTCGTGTTTGTATTTTTGCCATTTACGATAGGATCGTCAAAAGTCACGTCAACATGAAGCCATTTTCCGCCTACTTTTACAAGATTCCATGCATGTCCGCCGCCTTCCGATACCCCGGCGAGCATCCTGCAAGGGATCTTTAATTTTCTCATGATTTTCATAAAGGCCTTGGAATATCCATCACACACTGCCAGTCCGCGCACAAGTGCCCCTTTCGAAGTATGCGACACCTTCGGAACCGTCCCCCGCAGATAATTGTCATAATCGTATTTGACATTGCGGATCAGCCAGTTATGCACGGCTTTTACTTTATCACGCGTAGACATTCCCTTTTTGATCACGGTTTTTATTACTTGATCTACTCTTTTATCTTCGGACTTTGTCTGAACCTGCACCGTAAGAGTATATTTCTTTTTTCCAAACCGCGCTGTAATCTTCGCTTTGCCCACTCCTTTTGCCTGCAGTTTTCCCTTGGCATCTACCGATACGATGGAAGGTGCAGAAGAACTCCAGCGAACATTTCCCAGGGCATTATACAATTTTACCATATGTTTATCCCCTTTCAGGAGATGAAGCTTCTTTGCCTCTAATGCTGTTTTTTCACTGACTGTAACCGGAATTTCATGTTCTTTTGCATAGGCATATTCCTTAGACCCTTTCGGTGCCACCATATTTACAAGGGCATTGCATTGATACATCATATAGGAACCGACAGAACCCGCCTTTCCTGCGCAAACGATAATCTTCAAATTCGGGCATTGATAAAAAGAAGCATTTGCGATACTTTTTACCGTTTTTGGAATTATCACTTTTTTTACTGCCATATTCTGCATAAAGGCGCCCTGATAAATCGATGTAACATTTTCCGGGATGGTCACCACTTCCTCACTTCCCTTATACCGCAGCAGAATGCCCTGCGAAATAACAAAATCATTATCCGCTGCAGAATCTTCTTCCGAATCAAACGGGTAGACCGGAAGTGTTCCTTCCGCACTATTTTTTGGTACTGCGCGAATACCGATATTCGTAACCCGGGAAGGGATCTGCTCCGGCGGCACGATCTGTCTGGCAATCTCTAAGACACCTTCTGCTGTCAGCGAATCCCAGCTTCCACGAATGCTCTCAAATTGCTCTTTCGTAATTTCATATTGGTACACTTGGTTAATGGTAAGATAATACGTATACTCTTCTGCTGCGTTTGTCTGTCGTTCCGGAATAATCGTGGCAAAAACAAACAGCATACCGAGTAAAAAAACATTAGAAATCCATTTTTTCATTTCCGTCTACCTCCATTTCCAATCCTTAAAAATATTGATCAAAAATCTTTCTGGCAATCGGCACAGCATAAGCACTTCCTGTGCCGGCACCCTCTACCACGATGCTGACAACCAATTTTTTCTCTCCTTTTACCGCATAACCGACAAACCAAGCGTGAGAATCACTGGAACCTGCTTTATACTGCGCTGATCCCGTCTTTCCACCAGCCTTATAACTGCCGGCAGAAAGGGCGGTCGCCGTTCCACTCGTCACGGTTTCCCTCATATATCTTCTCAAGACAGCTGCCTCTTCCGTAGACAGCAGCTGCTTTGCCTGCTCCGGCTCATTTTTTGTAACCACATCGCCATCATGCGTCTGAATGCAGTCAACCAAATACGGTTTCATTAACACCCCGTCATTTAATGCTGCACTTACAAGAAAACTATTTTGTAGTGGCGTCGTCAGAACCGTTCCCTGTCCAATCGCCGCCTGCATAATATCTCCAGTCGACGCCTTATCCAATGAAAACCGGGAAGACTTCTGCTCCAGTTCTTTGATCGGCAATGTTGTATTATAATAAAACTGTTCACAGAGTTTTGTCCAGGATTTCGTATTCAATCCGCTTCCGATCTGCGCAAAGGCGGCATTACAGGACTCTGCAAATGCCTGCTTCAGATTTATCTTTCCATGCACTTCGTTGCCATAACAACGGATGCTTCCGTCTCCGGTTCCGATCTTTCCGGTACAACGGTACGAAAATTTGTTGAAATCCTCATTTTCACGCATGTATTCGAGCAGCGTGTACAACTTAAACGTCGATCCCGGCGGATACAATCCCTGGGTCGCGCGGTTATAGAGCGATGAATTGTCCGAAGAAGCCTGGGTCAGTCTTTCCCAGTTTGCCTCCAGTTGATTTGGATCATACGTCGGTTTGGACACCATACATAAAATCTTTCCCGTGTCCGGCTCCATAACCACAACCGCTCCCCGATGACTTCCAAGAGCTTCACTCGCCGTCTGCGACATTTTCAGATTGAGTGTCGTCACCACATCATTTCCGGGATTTTTCTTTCCTTTTAATTCGTTGATCAGTGCGGTCATCTGATTAATGCCGGAAGTAAGCATCGTATAACTTTCGGATGCCTCAAGTCCGGTCTTCCCGTGTGTCGCACGTCCTACCACATGGGCAAACAAACCCTCATACGGATATACTCTTACTTCATTTCCACTTCCGGTTTTCTGTGTTTTGGCAAGTACCGCTCCACTATCGGAAAGGATGCTTCCTTTTGTCACTCGTTCTGCCATCAGATCCTGCCGTTTATTGTAACTGTTATTTAGAATCCTGTCCGTATCCCCCGACAAAAACCAGATCACATACCCTGCCATAAAGACAAACAGTGCCATGACAAGATACGTTACCGTCGCCATCTCGCGGTTCATCCGTTTGTGCTTTTTCTTATCCTCTGGATTTTCGTTTGGAAGATTCTTTTTCTGTCTCTTCTTCAAGGCTCTCCTCCTCTTTTCCGTTTAACACATACATACCCTGTATGACACTGAATATAATGATCGTCGTTACAATAGAACTTCCTCCGTAACTGATAAGAGGGAGTGTCACTCCGGTGGATGGAATAAATTTTGTAACACCACCGACACATAAAAACACCTGAAAGATAAATACCACACTAAGTCCAAATGCAGTCAGTTTATAAAACTGTTTTTTCATCTTCATCGCAATGTTTACAAACATAATATAACTGCTCAAATAGACCATGATAAGGCAGATAGCAAACACACCGCCAAGTTCCTCCGAAATCGCCGAAAACACAAAATCACTTTCTACGACAGGAACACTTCCCGGCAGTCCTTTTCCTAATCCCATACCGATAAATCCACCGGTTCCGATGGCAAATAGAGACTGCGCCACCTGGTAACCGCCGCCGCGGATCTCTGCCCAGGGATCACGCCATGCCTGTACACGGGTCTTCACATGCGAAAACAAATGATATGCCACGATCGAAGCCAGCGTACCGCCGGCAAGCCCGGCTCCCAGATACTGCACTTTTGTCGTCGCCACATATAACACAAATATATAAGTCACAAAATAGATCAGAGCGGCACCCAGGTCCTTTTCTGCCACCAAAATCACGACATGAACTGCGGCCACCGCCGATATGATGACAATATGTTTAAATTTTGTCGTCTGGGATAAAAGCGATGCCATAAAAAATACATATAATATCTTTACAAATTCCGAAGGCTGAATCGCAATTCCACCGACACTGATCCAGTTTCTCGATCCGTATTTTTCCACTCCGATCACAAAAACCAGCATCAAAAACACAATCCCTATGACGGCAAAATACCATCCCATTTTTTCCAAAATTCGGAATTTTTCGATAATCAGCGGTACAAAGATGCAAAGCACCATCGCCGCCGCTGCCAGAATAATCTGATGAACCGCATAATCCGATGCCAGCCTGCCTAAAATGACAAAACCGACCATCATACACATCATCATATTATTCAGCACCAGCTTTGACAATCCCTTATAACAAGCCTGATACACCTTAATAAAAATAAGATAAAAGGCAAATTCTGCCGCCCATAATCCGACATACATAATATCCTTATTTTCCATGATCAAGATTGCGCTCATGACCGTATGCAGAAGCAGTGTCAAGGTTCGCTGCGCAGCAAAGACACGGTTCTGCCTTTGTTTATTGTGTCCGGCAAAAGCACGAAACGAATAAAATGTATAAAGTGCAAACAGTAAAATGATCACATAACGTGCCATCTCTACGATAAAAAGTTCCATTGTTTCAAAACCTTTCTAATGTCATGAGGCTCTACCAATGCCAGATCAACCATCGGCAGGTCATCCTCACATTGTAATTCCTGCACCTTTCCTTCTTTCTCATAGCAGAAATTGCAGCAATATTCACAAATTGGTACGGAGACAAACCCATCTTTTTTCGGTGTCGTAATTTCTAACGGCACCGGCTTACCTCCGGTTCGAAGGCAGTTTTCGGTCTGCTGGTTTACACAGCCCTTTGTCACCATCACGGCAAGCCTTCCGGCAGCCAGACTGACATGGTCTTCCATCCCAAACTTCTGATATACCTGTCTCGTCCGCTCATTTCACTGATACAGACGTGGTCCGGCAATCCTCGGAAGGTGGTCAATCTCCAATTGTTTTAGTATCGTCAAATGTTCCAATGACTGAATCAGAATCCCCGCCAGATTTCCTTTCTGCAGTTCCTGACCATATTGTTTCCAAATCTGCAGGAAATGTTTCCTTGCCGGAAGATCCAAGATCACCGGAAGTGAGATCATAAAAGGAAGATCCCCCATCGTATCGGCCAGCTCTTTCCAGCACTTTCCCGGGAACCATTCCAAAGGAAAAACCGGTAGGATTTTTGTGTTTCCTTCTGTTTGAATTGATTTTACCTCATAAATTTGTCGAAAATCTGTCACATTTGCAAACAAATGTTCTTTTTTTGTTTTTTTCGATCTTGCCGGCGTTTCTGGCCGTTTTGCAGGAATTTTCCGACGTTTTTCCAACTGTTTTTCTTTCAATTTCTGTCCGAGTTCAGCAAATCCTTTCCGGCGCAGTGCCGCGATCTGCCCGAGCGGCAGGAACGCCCCCTCTTCCACCGAGACTTCCAGAGAAGAAAAGGTAAACTCACTTTCCCCTGTCTTATGAAGGCGCTTACGGACATCTTCTGCGGAAACCGCTTTCCCCTTTGCCGGTTCAGCTTGGATTCCTGTCACTTCGCAGGAAACTGCACCACAGGAAAGCTGAAGACGCATTTCTTTTCCAATTTCTGCCTGAAATGTTCCCTGGACCGGCAATTTGTCTTCCTTCTTTTCTTGTTCCACAGCTGCATCAATTTCTTGTAAAAGGGCTGCATTTTTTGTACGAAACACTTTCTGCCCCGGTTTTATCACACAGCCTTTTTGATATCTCGCCGTCACTTCAGCCGGTGGAACACAGCCGTTTTTGACCGTATACTCGTACAGTTTTTCACCCTTTGCATCGCGGAATTCAAGGACATCCTGATAAGAAATCTCCTCTGTCAGCCGGTACACCACTTCTCCTTTTTTCACGCGTAGAACCGTTCCCACTTCGACACCATAATGCCCATTTTTGTCTTTATAAATAATCTCTTTTTTGTCTTTTTCAAACAAATAGCCTTTGCAGAATCCGCCACGATTATACAGATCCATCAGCTTTTTTACATCTTTTTCCAATTCTTTATCATTTGGCCGGATTCCCGCCTCATGCGCATCCGCATACATACGGTATAATCTTGCTGTCATGGCGGCATATTCTAACTTTTTCATGCGGCCTTCAATCTTAAACGAGTCCACGCCGGCGTCCATCAATTCTCCCACCTGTCCGAGCGTACACATGTCTTTCGGGCTCAGATAATATCCGGTTTTTCCGGATGACAACCGATAAGGAAGGCGGCAAGGCTGAGCACACATGCCACGGTTTCCGCTTCTTCCACCGATTGACTGGCTCATCATACACTGCCCGGAATAGCAGTAACACAAGGCCCCATGAACAAACACTTCCATCTCAAGATCGGTATGTTTACGCATCTGTGCAATCTCGCCGATACTAAGTTCTCTGGCCGGCACGACACGGGTCACTCCATGCGGTTTCCACTGGTTCGCCCCGTCTGCCGTAACAATCGTCATCTGGGTACTCGCATGGATATCCAGAGCCGGAAATGCCTCATGAATAAACTGCATCACCCCAATATCCTGAACAATTACCGCATCCAATCCATTGTCATAAAGCGGCAGAAGAAGATCATACAGATGGTCTTCCAATTCTTCATCTGTCAAAAGCGTATTGACAGTAAGGTATATTTTCTTGTCCCGGGCATGGGCAAAATCAAGAATATCACACAATTGCTCCACCGACGGATTGTCCGCAAATGCTCGCGCAGAAAACCTCTGTGTCCCTGTATAAATTGCATCTGCCCCATGCAGCATGGCAGCATAAATCCCATCTAACGAGCCGCCCGGTGCCAATATTTCTACACTCATCGTTCTCTCCATTCTGAAACATCCGTAGAAAGACAGACGAGAAACAAGTGTCTCCGCTGTTTCCCGTCCATTTCTCTGTTCTTATCTTTTTCCTTTGCGGTTTCTCGATTCCAAATCCGTAATACGGCGTTCTGCCGCTTCCAATTTGGCTTTCAATTCTCCGCGTTCGCTCTCGCCCTGCTCATATTTTTCTTTCCATTCTGCCGTTCCGTCTTCCACCTTTTTATTAATATCAGCTTTTGCTGCTTCATATTTTTTCACAAGATCGGCTTTTGCTGTCTCAAATTTTTCTTTCAATTTCTTGCCATCCTGCGTATATTTTGCTTTTGCATCTGCCAGATCTTTTTTGCTCTTTTCACGGAGATCCGCAAGTTTTTCTTCCTGCTTGTCATATTTTTCCTGCAGCGATGTTTCTCTCTTCGCAGCTTCTTCCAAATCTTTTTTCAGCTGCTCGATTTCTTCGTTCGCCGCCTCTAGCTTTGTCTTCGTTGACGTTTTTTCTGCTTCACTTTCGGATACCTTTTTTTCTGCCTCGTTTGCTTTGGAAACGTTTTCCTGATTGATGACATTGAGTTCCACCACTTTTTTCTCGGACGTCTCCAATGTCTTACGAAGTTCTTCCATCTGCTCTTTCAGTTCTGCTTCTGCCGTCTCCTGCTCCAAAATCTTATGCTTCATCTCAAGAACCATCTTGTCCTTGCGCTCATTATCTTTCATCACAGACTTGACATCGCGGTCCACCTTAAAATAATCATCTGCAATATTAATCGCCAATAAAATATTTTTCAGTTCAATATCCATATTGGCATAATATTCTTTTTTCTGAAATTCCGAAAGTTTGCTGTTAATATACGTAGCCACTTTCTGGATATAATCTGCGCTTTCAAATCCACAGAGTGTATATTTACGACCATTGATCAATACATCTACATCATTTTTACTTTTCATGCCAGTCCCCGTTCCTTTATCTTTACCAATAAATGGCAGTTTTTAAAAATATCTCTATTTAATTTTACACGAAATTCTGCATTCCGTCAAGATTGAACTACAGCCGGTTGAGAAAACTTGACGGCTCCAGCAGTTCTTTAAATTTCACGATATGATAGTCAGCTTTTTTTGTATTCTCTTCCCACTCTGCCTGTGCTGCCGGATCGTATACCGCAACCGTCCGGAATCCCCCGGTTCGTGCAGCTTCGATTCCTTTCGTAATATCTTCAAATACAAGACACTGTTCCGGCCGACAGTTCATTTTCTCTGCCGCTTTTATGTAAATGTCCGGAAATCCCTTGCCCCGCTCTACTTCGGAGGTTTCCGTAACCGCTTCAAAATAATCAAATACACCATTTCGGCGGAGACAGGGTTCAAATAAGGTGCGATACGAAGCGGTCGCCACGCCCAGATGAATGCCCTGCTGTTTCATCCATTCCAGCACTTCCCGCACATAGGGTTTGATCTGAACCCTCTCGTGGTACATCTGTGCTGCCATGCGGTCCCATTCCGCGATCACATCCTTCACCTTTTCCTTTAAGTCAAACCGCTTTATCGTGTATTCTGCCGTCTCATGGAAACCCATCGCGGCAATGGCCTTCGGATAATCCGGTGGAACATCAAATCCACGTTTTCCCAGAAAATCGATATCCACCTGATTCCAGACCCACATGGAATCCAGCAGCGTTCCATCCAGATCAAATATTGCACCTTTTATCTCCATGTTTCATTGTATCCTTTCAAAAAATCCGTCTTTCTCAAGATCCCCGATCACTTCCTCGGCAATCCGCGCATGTCCGGTCTTATTCGGATGCGGATCAATGCCACGCAGCGAGATCATGCGGTTGACACACACTTCCCGGCTTTCTGCAAAAGCAGAACTCACATCCGCGATCCGAACTCTTGGCGTTTCTTTTATTGTACCCGAATTTGCAAAAACTTGCAAGGTCTCAATCTCTTCATAACTGTTGTTTAATCTTCCAATGTACCGGCTCGCTATACTTTTGATATTGATCCCAAAGACCTCATCCATCGTAAATGACACGTCATCGCAGGGATTGTAAATATTATTCATAACAATTTCCGCCTTCGGTGCCCTTTTTTCAATTTCTTCTACCAGCTGAGGCAATGTTACTTGAAACTCCGTACAGGCTTTGGAAAACAACATATCACCCTCTTTTTTTAGTTTTTCCACATCCGGGCTTTGAGATAAATACTGCATCAGGTCATTGGAGCCGATCGACACCGTAACCAGATCCGCCTCTTTCAATGCTTCATTGTATTCTTCATAATGTGGACTGGAAGAATCTGTAAGACGTGCCAACAATTCTTTGCTCTTTAATCCATTTTCCCCAAAATTCCACGCATACACTCCTTCGCAGACCGATTCCAGTTTTTTCTGTACCAGCGCAACATAGCTGTCATTTTGCACATCTTTCAGACCATATCCCCCGGCAATACTGTCTCCCAGCGCTACATACCGTACAATTTTTTCCTCACAGTCACCGGTAGAAAGTTCTTTTCCGGACAAAAGAAAAAGCAGGCAAATACCAGCTGCAATGATCAGACGAATCCATTTCACGAACCTTCCCCCTTTCGGTAAGTAGTTTAACAGGGTTAGTATCTCCGCTTACGGATTCTTTTATTCAACATTACTGCTTGCATTTCCTGCCTTTTTTCTGCCAGTTACGGCAGCATATATTTTTGTTTATACACCTCATATCTTGCATTAAACCTGGAATCTTTTCCTTTGTCTAACGTATCCAGATATTCATGGGTGTCAAAAGCCTCTTCTTCGCTTTGGATCACGCACACGCCGATGTTTGAGCAATGATCTGCCACACGCTCAAAATTGGTTACCAGATCATTTAACACAAGTCCGGCATCCATCGTACATTTTCCTTTTTCCAGGCGCTTGATATGACGTTTTTTTACTTTTTTTGTCAATCGATCTACAACTTCTTCCATCGGTTCGATTTCTCGTGCCTGCTCAGAATCCTCTTCCAGGAACACCGTTACTGACAAATTTAATATATCCTGAATGATCTTTTCAAATACCTTCAATTCTTCTTTTGCTTTATCCGAGAAAACAATTTCTTTTTCTTTTATCTTTCTCGCAGACTCTTCGATGTTCATCGCATGATCGGAAATTCTTTCAAAATCACTGATGGAGTGCAGGATCATGGATAACGTTTCTGCATCCTGCTGCGACAAATTTTTCGAGCTTAATTTCACAAGATAACTTCCCAGTTCATCTTCATAATGATCGACTTCCTCTTCCTTCTGATACACTTTTCTAGCAGTCTTTTCATCGTATTCATCGAGAAGGCTCATCGCATCAAAGAAGCCCTGTTTGGCTGTTTGCGCCATTGTCATTGCTACTTTTTTACAACGTTCCATGGCAAATGCCGGCTGTTCCAAAAAACGTTCATCAAGAAGTGTTCCCATTTCTTTCTGCTGTTTTTCTTCTTCCGTCTCCGGGATACTGAGATATGCCAGTTTTTCAAGACCTCGTGAAAATGGAAGCAGTAACAGCGTTGCTACCACGTTAAACACACTGTGGATGACGGCAATTCCCATCGGACCAGCCGTATCTTCTACAAATCCAAACGGCACAATGGCATGAATACTGTAAAAACCTACCATAAACACTACGGTTCCGATCACATTAAAATACAAATGCACCAGTGCTGCACGCCGCGCACTCCGGTTTGCTCCTACACTTGACAAAAGAGCTGTCACACAGGTTCCGATGTTCTGTCCCATAATGATCGGGAAAGCAGTTCCATAGGTGATCGCACCGGTTGCACATAATGCCTGCAGAATACCGACAGACGCCGAAGAACTCTGGATCACGGCAGTCAGCACAAGTCCCGCAAGCATTCCCAGGATCGGGTTGCTGAACATGGTAAGAATGCCTGTAAATTCCGGCACATCCGCAAGAGGTGCCACGGCACCGCTCATCGTTTCCATACCAAACATCAAAATGGCGAACCCCACTAAGATCATACCGATGTCTTTCTTTTTCTGGTTATTGATAAACATGATAAAAATGATACCTATAACTGCAAGAACCGGCGAAAAATTCGATGGTTTCAAAAACTGCATCCAGAAATTGTCACTCTCAATCCCGGACAAACTTAAGATCCACGATGTGATCGTCGTACCGATATTGGCACCCATGATAATTCCGATTGCCTGCGACAGCTTCATAATACCGGAATTCACAAAGCCAACGACCATAACCGTCGTTGCCGATGACGACTGAATTACTGCTGTCACAAGTGCACCAAGGCACACGGCACGGATCGGACTGGATGTCAGTTTTTCCAAAATCCTCTCTAATTTTCCTCCTGAAACTTTTGTCAGTCCCTCGCCCATTGTATTCATTCCATACAAAAACAAGGCAAGGCCGCCAAGCATGGATAATACTCCAAAAATGTCCATGGGGTTCTCCTTTCAAATCACGTATTTTACATATTTTTCACACTTCTTCATGATAGTATACCATTGTAAAATGCAAATATACCTTATGTAAAATCTATGTAAAATCTCATTCTCCCATGATTTGATAAAGTTCCTTCATGAAAGAAAGGGAACCAAAACAGACAACGACTGTGTCTTTTTCTTCCTTTTTTTGTAATTTTTTCACTTCTTCCACTGCCTCTGCAAGGGAAGTACAGGACTGGCTCTGCATACCAAAAGAGGCAAGTTCTTCTGCCAGACTTTCCGCGGAAAGTCCCCTCGGTCCGGGTGCCTGAATGGTAAATATCTTCTGAAACAGGCTGTCTTCCGCTAGTTTCCGGCACATCTTCCGGTGATCCTTATCCGCAAATACCCCCATGATCCCGATCCGTTTTTTATCCGGATACATCTGTCGGAGCGATGCCAGCAGACTTTCCATCCCCTGCGGATTGTGTGCCCCGTCTGCGATCCATACCGGGCTTTTTTTCACGTAATCAAACCGTCCAAGCCACCTTGCTTCTGCCATTCCTTTCTGAATGATTTCCGGTGGCAGTGGTCCCAACACCTGCAAGGCAAGAAGTGCAAGGCACGCATTTTCGACCTGATACTGCCCGCACATCCGAATGGTATACGTTTCTCCCCGGTAGCAGAACTTCGTTTCTCCCGCCTCACAGGAAAGACCGCTGATCTCTTTTCGATTCAGAACATAAAGAGGGGCTTTTTTCTCCTCACAGCGGTTTTGAATGACCTGCAATGCTTCCGACGATTCCTGTACGGTCACAACCGGCGCTGCATTCGTAATAATTCCGGCTTTCTGCACCGCGATCTCTTCGATCGTATCTCCCAGAAATTTTTGATGATCCATCGCAATGGTCGTAACGACATTCATTTTTACATTTTTTACCACATTGGTAGCATCCAGTGCCCCTCCCATACCGGTTTCCAATACGACAAGATCACATTTCCACTCCGAAAAGGCCAAAAAAGCGAGCGCCGTTTCAATCTCAAAATCGGTTGGAACCGGCTGTCCTTTCTCTTTCATCTCACGAATGGCTTCTCCGATCCGCACATACCCGGCTTCATATTCCTCTTCCGTGATATAGTGAGTTTTCTCACCCTGATTCCATTGTATTGTTTCGTTTTTCGAAAAAAGAGCGGGTGAAAAATATCGTCCTATTTTTCGTCCGCTCTGTGCCAATACGTTTGTTATAAATGTTCCCGTGGAGCCCTTTCCGTTCGTCCCTGCCAGATGGATAAAAGAACACGCATCTTGAGGATTCCCTATCTTAGAAAGCAGGAGGGAAATGGTCTCCAAGCCGGGTTGTATGGCGGCACCGGTCTGTACCGCCTGAATATATTGTCTCGTTTCCTTATAATTCATAACAACCTCGATCAGAAAAGGAATTAAGAAAGCAAGGTACGATCGTTTGCAAAATCTTCTCCGCTCACCTGTGCAAATTGATGAAGAAGATCATCGACGGTCAGCTTTTTCTTTTCTTCCCCTTCGATATCTAAAATAACTTTTCCATTATTTAACATAATTAAACGATTTCCGTTTGCAATCGCATCACGCATATTATGTGTGATCATCAATGTCGTCAAATGGTCTTTGTTTACGATGTTATTTGTCGCCTGCAGCACTTTGGCTGCCGTCTTAGGGTCCAATGCTGCGGTATGCTCATCCAACAGCAAAAGACGTGGCTTTTTCAATGCGGCCATCAATAGGGTAACTGCCTGTCTCTGTCCTCCGGAAAGCAGTCCGACTTTCGATGTCAGACGATCCTCCAAGCCAAGATCCAGAACCTTTAACATTTCACGGAACTGATTCCGCTCCTTCTGGGTAATTCCGATACGCAGTCCTCTGCTTTTTCCACGGCGCATGGCAAGTGCCATATTTTCGTCAATTCCCATCGTCGCAGCAGTTCCCATCATCGGATCCTGGAAAACACGGCCAAGATACGCAGCACGCTTATGTTCCGGTACTTTCGTAACGTCTTTGCCATCGATGATGATCTGTCCTTCATCGACAAACCATACTCCGGCAAGCGCATTTAAAAGTGTCGATTTTCCGGCACCATTTCCACCGATCACGGTGACAAAATCGCCTTCTTTGAGTTTTAAAGAGAGTCCGTCAAGGGCAAGCTTTTCATTGACGGTTCCCGGATTAAATGTCTTGTAAATATTATTTACTTCCAACATTTTGAACCCCTCCTCTCTTTACCGGTTTTACAATATACTTCTTTTTCCAGTATGGCAGTGCAAGGAACAATGCCACAACAAGAGCAGAAAGAAGTTTGAGAAGGTCGGTATCCAGACCAAACCAGATAACTACCTGCAATACCGCATAGTAGATCACGGCACCCAGTACGACACTGAGCAGTTTCAATGCAAAATTGTGGAACACTTTCTCAAATACCACTTTACCGATGATAACAGCGGCAAGACCGATTACGATCGCACCACGTCCCATATTGATATCTGCAAATCCCTGATACTGGGAACAAAGCGCACTTGCAAGTGCTACCAGTCCATTGGAGATCATCAAACCAAGTACGATGTTAAAATTCGTATTGATTCCCTGTGCACGGCTCATGTTCGGATTGCATCCTGTCGCACGAAGAGAACATCCAAGTTCTGTTCCAAAGAACCAATACAGAACCCCGATGATCACGATACAGAAGATCGCTACCACAAAAATTGAATTCTGGTAAAATGGTACATTTTTTACATTTCGAAGTGACACAAGCAGATCATAATTCATTACACTGATCGCCTGATTGGCACGTCCCATGATCTTCAAGTTGATCGAGTACAATGCCAGCTGTGTCAAAATACCGGCAAGGATCGCCGGAATTCCCATAAACGTATGAAAAATTCCGGTTACCAGACCTGCTAACATACCGGCAATAAATGCTGCCAGTAAACTTACCCACACATTATATCCATTCAGCATCATCATGATACTGACTGCTCCGCCGGTACACATGGAACCGTCTACCGTCAGATCCGCTACATCCAGGATTTTGTATGTAATATAAACTCCGATTGCCATAATTCCCCAGATCAGTCCCTGTGCGACTGCTCCGGGCATGGCACTAAATAACACTGAAATATCCAAAAAACCTTACCTCCATATTCGTCAGCTTATTTGGAAGCTTCGATTTTTTCGTATCCTTCCGGAATGTTAATTCCCAATTCCTTACAAATACTTTCGTTGTACTGTTTTGTTACTTTTGGTGCAAACTTTACTTCCATTGTAGAAACATCTTTTCCATTTACCAAAACATCGTAAGCCATCTCACCGGTTGTATAACCAAGGTCATAATAACTGATGGAAAGAGTTGCTACACCACATCCGCTGCAGATACCCTGCTCGCCGGCAACAACCGGAACTTTGGCAGGAACACATGTATTACGGATCACTTCGGTATTGGAAGCCGCGGTATTATCGGTAGGTACATAGATCACGTCACTGTTTTTCGCTGCATTGCTTACTACGGATGCAATATCATTGGAATCTACAAAAGAATAGTTGGTACAAGTATATCCATCTTTTTCCAGATATCCTTTAATTGTCTCTACCTGGTACAAGGAGTTAGCTTCTGCAGAACAGTAAAGGAGTCCCACTTTTTTCTTATCCGGGAACAATTCTTTGATCATCGCTGCCTGCTGATCGAGCGGGGCAAGATCCGAAGTACCGGATACATTAACACCTGTCGTCCCTTTCCAGTCTTTGATATTCAAAGCCGTACCATAATCGGTTACGGAAGTTCCGAGGATCGGAATATCTGTTGTGCCTGTCGCTGCCGCCTGAAGAGGCGCTGTTGCATTGGCAAGGATCAAATCTACGTTTTCCGAAACAAAGGAGTTTACGATGGTTGCACATGTTGGAGAATCTCCCTGTGCATTCTGCTCATCGAATTTCACTTTGTCACCCAATTTTTTGGTCAACGCATCTTTAAATCCTTTGGTTGCTGCATCCAATGCCTCATGCTGTACCAGCTGGCAGATACCGATGTTATACGTTTTTCCATCGTCCACTGCACCACCGGAAGTTGTTCCTGTCGTGTTGCCACCGCCACAAGCAGTCAAAGACATCGTCAGCACTGCAGTAAGTGCTACTGCGATCAATTTTTTCAATTTCATAAGGAGTACCTTCCTTTCTCTTTCTCCGGCACGTCTGTTTATTTTACAATACGTACCTTGATTACACCATCAATTGCCTGCAATTCATTTACCAATTTCTCTGTCGATGGGTTGCAGATATCGAAAATTGTATACGCATAATCGCCGCGGCTCTTATTTACCATGTTTTCGATGTTAATGCCATCGTTTGCAAATAACGTAGTAAACTGTGACAACATGGAATGTACGTTTTTATGTGCTACCGCAATACGGCCTTCTGTCGCACATACTCCGGCATCACATGCAGGATAGTTTACAGAATTCTTAATATTACCGTTTTCAATAAAGTCACGGATTTCTTTTACTGCCATCTTCGCACAGTTATCTTCAGACTCCTGCGTAGAAGCTCCCAAATGAGGAGTTACGATGGTATTTGGAAGATTTACTGTTGTAGGATTTGGGAAATCCACTACGTATTTCTTCACTTTTCCGCTTTCAAGTGCTGCTTTCATATCCGGCTCATTTACCAGAGTATCACGGGAGAAGTTCAAGAATACAACGCCATCTTTCATTTTATCAAAAGCAGCTTTGTCAAACATTCCCTTCGTAGAATCCAAAAGAGGTACATGTACTGTGATAAAATCGCAGACATCATAAATCTCTTCGTATGTCTTTACGATCGTGATATCGCGGGACATATTCAATGCATTGTCTACAGAAAGATATGGATCACATCCATATACTTCCATGCCAAGACGGTTTGCTGCATTGGCAACCAGTACACCGATGGCTCCCAAACCGATGATTCCAAGTTTTTTACCGGCAATCTCGGTTCCTGCAAATGCTTTTTTTGCTTTTTCTGCTGCTTTGGCAATCCCCTCGTCGTCTTTGTTTTCCTTAGTCCACTCAATACCGCCTACGATATCACGGGAAGCAAGAAGCATTGCTGCGACCACAAGTTCTTTTACGCCGTTTGCATTGGCTCCCGGTGTATTAAATACAACGATTCCTTTTTCTGCACATTTGTCCAAAGGAATGTTATTTACACCGGCTCCGGCTCTCGCTACCGCCACCAGATCATCGGACAATTCCATCTCATGCATGGAAGCACTTCGAACCAAAATCGCCTCTGCCTGTGCGGCATCATCTACCATCTCATAATTGTCATCCAATAAATCCAGACCGCATTTTGCAATCGGATTTAAGCAATTTACTTTTACACTCATTACAGATTCTCCTCTTCAAATTTCTTCATGAATTCAACCAATTTTTCTACACCGGCCTTTGGCATAGCGTTGTAGATACTTGCACGCATTCCGCCGACAGTACGATGTCCCTTCAGGTTTTCAAGTCCTGCCTCTTTTGCCTCTTTGACAAATTTAGCATCCAACTCATCACTTCCTGTGACAAACGGTACATTCATCAAAGAACGATCTTCTTTACGAACGGTTCCTTTGAACAATTTACTGGAATCCAGGAAATCATAAAGGATTTTTGCTTTTTCTTCGTTGCGCTGTTTCATCACTTCAAGACCGCCCATTTTCTTGAGCCATTTGAATACTTTACCGCAGATATAAATACCATAAGCAGGAGGTGTATTATAAAGGCTCTGTGCATCTGCGTGAATCTTGTACTGAAGCATCGTAGGTACTTTTTCATCTACGCTCTCAGGAATCAAATCTTCGCGGATGATCACGATAACAACGCCGGCAGGTCCGATATTTTTCTGAACACCGCCATAGATAACACCATATTTTGTCACATCCACAGGTTCTGACAAGAAGCAGGAAGAAACGTCTGCTACCAATGTCTTTCCTTTTGTATTTGGAAGTGTTTTGTATTTTGTTCCGTAAATTGTATTATTTTCACAAATATATACATAATCTGCATCCTCATCGATCGGCAGATCCGAGCAATCCGGTATGTAAGAAAATGTTTTGTCTTCGGAAGAAGCGATCTTATTTGCTTTTCCATATTTGCAAGCCTCTGTATACGCTTTTTTTGCCCACTGTCCGGTTACAATATAGTCCGCAACACCATTCTTCATCAAATTCATAGGAATCATGGCAAACTGCTGGGAAGCACCGCCCTGAAGGAACAATACTTTGTAATTGTCCGGAATATTCATCAAATCTCTAAGATCTGCTTCTGCTGTCTTAATGATCTCATCGTATGCTTTAGAACGATGGCTCATCTCCATTACAGACATCCCTGTTCCTCTGTAATCAAGCATCTCATCTGCTGCTTCTTGTAAAACTTCCTCTGGTAATACAGCTGGTCCAGCTGAAAAATTGTAAACTCTAGCCACGGCTAAAACCTCCTTAAAATATTTATCTAAAATCATAGATTATGATTCTGACTTCTTTAAATCTTCTTCTGTAAAGGCTTTTTCAATCGCCTCTCCAGGTGCCACCATCGGCCACACTTTGTCATCCTGATCCAGAACGCAGCAGATCACTACCGGACCCTTTTCCTGCATTGCCTGTTTCAGTACATCATCTACTTCTTCTCGTTTTGTTACCAAAAATGCCTTTGCACCAAGTGCTTCGGACACTTTTACATAATCCACTTTATCTTGAAGAATCGTACTTGAATAACGTTTACCATAGAACAACGTCTGCCACTGGCGAACCATACCAAGTGCATGATTATCAAACACGACCTGAATGATCGGAATATCATAACGGGAAGCAGTTGCTAACTCGTTCATATTCATACGGAAACATCCGTCTCCGGCGATATTAAATACCGTCTTATCCGGATTTCCGACTTTCGCTCCGATACAAGCACCCAGTCCGTATCCCATCGTTCCCATACCACCGGAACTAAGGAAAGAACGTGGATTTTTATATTGATAGTACTGTGCTGCCCACATCTGATGCTGTCCGACGTCTGTCGTAATGATCGCATCTCCCTGTGTCGCTTCATTGATGCGTTCGATCACATACGGACCGGTAAGCACATCCTCACGATAGGTCATTGGAAGTGCCGCTTTCCTTGCAAGTACTTTATCAATCCATGCTTTATGATACTGGTTTTCTAATTTTTTATTGAGAATTTCAAGTACGGCCTTCAAATCTCCTACGATGGAATAATCTACCTGGATATTTTTATTAATTTCAGCCGCATCGATATCGATATGAACAATCTTTGCATTGGTAGCAAATTTCTTTGCATTTCCTGTAACACGATCAGAGAAACGAACACCAAGCGCAAGTAACAAGTCACATTCTGTCACACTCAGGTTTGCCGTCTTGGTTCCATGCATTCCCAGCATACCGGTATAATATTCATCGGTCCCGTCAAAGGCACCTTTTCCCATCAAGGTATCCGTTACCGGTGCATCTACTTTTTTGACAAATTCCTTTAATTCCGCACTGGCACCTGACAAAATGCATCCGCCACCGACAAAGATCATCGGTTTTTCTGCCTTGCGGATTGCCTGAAGCACATCTTCAATGTCTTTTTCACAGATCGTATCGGTCTGTCTCTGGATCAGATCCGGTGTCTGTGGTGTAAACTCTGTCACAGCGGCAGTTACATCCTTGGTAATATCCACAAGAACCGGTCCCGGTCTGCCGGTCTGTGCGATAGCAAAGGCACGGCGTACCACTTTGGCCAGATCATTGATATCTTTTACAATGAAACTATGCTTTGTGATTGGCATCGTAATACCCGCAATATCCACTTCCTGAAAACTGTCTTTTCCAAGCAATGGAAGTCCGACATTGCATGTGATAGCTACCATCGGAACAGAATCCATATAAGCGGTCGCAATTCCGGTTACCAGATTGGTTGCACCCGGACCACTTGTCGCCATACAGACTCCGACTTTTCCGGTAGAACGCGCATAACCATCGGCTGCATGGGATGCGCCCTGCTCATGGGATGTTAATACATGTCTGATTTTATCCTGATAACGATACAATTCATCGTATACATTCAAAATCGCTCCGCCGGGATATCCAAAAATTGTGTCTACCCCTTGTTCCAATAAACATTCGATTAAAATTTGGGAGCCATTTAATTGCATGAAAATGCACCTCTTTCTCGTTAATATTTTCGTGTTTCACCCTCACTGCGCTGTGAGTTCTTTAAAACTCCTGTTTCAAGATTGCTCCGGTATTCCCGGATGTTACCATATTGGCATAACGTGCCAGATAACCGGTCGTTACCTTTGGTGCTCTCGGTTTCCAGTTTTTCTTTCTCTCGGCAAGAACTTCATCGCTGACATCTAACTGCAATGTATTTTCCGGAATATTGATCTTAATGATGTCGCCCTCTTCTACAAGTGCGATCGGACCACCGACTGCTGCCTCCGGTGATACATGACCGATGGAAGCTCCACGGCTTGCTCCGGAAAAACGTCCATCTGTGATCAATGCCACCGAAGAGCCAAGTCCCATACCTGCGATTGCTGATGTAGGATTGAGCATCTCTCTCATACCGGGGCCGCCTTTTGGTCCCTCATAACGGATCACGACAACATCGCCGGCAACGATCTTTCCACCTTTGATTGCTGCGATCGCATCTTCTTCACAGTCAAATACGCGGGCCGGTCCTTCATGAACCATCATTTCTTCTACAACTGCAGAACGTTTAACAACGGCAGAATCCGGTGCCAGATTTCCCTTCAAGATGGCGATTCCGCCAGTCTGGCTGTATGGATTGTCGATTGGACGGATAACTTCCGGATTGCGGTTGACAACGCCCTCGATATTTTCTCCAACCGTCTTTCCGGTTGCTGTCATCAGATCAGTGTACAGCAAGCCTTTTTTATTCAATTCATTCATAACGGCATAAACACCGCCTGCTTCATTGAGTTCTTCGATATAAGTGTGTCCGGCCGGTGCGAGGTGGCAAAGGTTTGGAGTCTTTGCACTGATCTCGTTCGCCAGATCCAGATTCAGATCCACACCGGCTTCATGTGCGATCGCCGGCAGGTGAAGCATACTGTTTGTCGAACATCCAAGTGCCATATCGACGGTAAGTGCATTCAAAAATGCTTTCTCTGTCATAATGTCTCTTGGACGGATATTTTTATTATAAAGCTCCATTACTTTCATACCTGCATGTTTCGCAAGTTTGATTCGTTCGGAATAAACGGCAGGAATCGTACCATTTCCCTGAAGTCCCATACCAATCGCCTCCGTCAGGCAGTTCATGCTGTTTGCGGTATACATACCGGAACAGGAACCACAGGTAGGACAAGCATGGCTTACAAAATCGTCTACTTCTTCTTCCGTCATTTTACCTGCTGCATGTGCACCGACTGCTTCAAACATACTGGAAAGACTGGTTTTCTTTCCCTGTACATGACCGGCAAGCATCGGGCCACCGCTGACAAATACAGTCGGAACATTGACTCTGGCTGCTGCCATCAAAAGTCCCGGTACATTTTTGTCACAGTTTGGCACCATAACGAGTGCATCAAATGCATGAGCAAGTGCCATACATTCGGTAGAATCTGCGATCAGGTCACGGGTAACAAGTGAGTATTTCATTCCGACATGTCCCATCGCAATCCCATCACATACAGCAATCGCCGGGAATACGACCGGTGTTCCGCCAGCCATCGCTACACCGAGCTTTACTGCCTCTACAATCTTATCAATATTCATATGACCAGGGACGATTTCATTGTACGAACTGACGATACCAACAAGCGGTTTTTCGAGTTCCTCTTTTGTCATACCCAATGCGTTAAACAAAGAACGCTGAGGTGCTGTCTGCATCCCCTTTTTCACTGAATCACTTTTCATTGATTTAACCTCCATTCATTCCGGTTCAAATTTCATCTATCTATCGTCTTTTTATCGAATCTCATCGCAAATGGCTTTTCCCATTTCCTCTGTTCCCAGACAAGTTTTTCCTTCATCCATGATGTCGATTGTGCGAAGCCCTTTCTTCAATACTGCCTTTACCGCATTTTCGATCGCATCGGATTCTTTTAACAAATTGAAAGAATACTTTAACATCATCGCTGCAGATAAGATCGTCGCGATCGGATTGGCCTTATTCTGTCCGGCGATATCCGGTGCAGAGCCATGACTTGGCTCATAGAGTCCAAGTGTTCCCTCTCCGAGACTTGCAGAAGAAAGCATACCGATCGATCCGGTTACCATGCTTGCCTCATCTGACAAAATGTCACCAAACATATTCTCTGTCAAAATGACGTCAAACTGTTTTGGATCACGTACAAGCTGCATTGCACAGTTATCTACGAGCATGTCAGAAAGTTCTACCTCTGGGTAGTCTGCGCTTACTTCTTTTACGACTTTTCTCCACAAACGGGAAGAATCCAATACATTGGCTTTGTCTACACTACATACTTTTTTATTTCTCTTCATGGCAATATCAAATGCCCATTTGGCGATACGGCGAATCTCCGTTTCATTATATGTAAGTGTATCCGTCGCCTGAAGCTGTCCGTCTACTTCCTTCGTAAAGCGCTCTCCAAAATAAAGACCGCCGGTCAGCTCTCTCGTGACGACAAAATCAAATCCGCCCTCTGTCAATTCACTTTTCAATGGACACGCACCGCTTAATTCATCAAACAGCACGGCCGGGCGAAGGTTACAAAACAAACCAAGTCCTTTTCGAATCTTCAGCAAACCTGCTTCCGGTCTCTTGTCCGGTGGCAGCTGGTACCAGTTGCTCTGTCCGACATTTCCTCCGACGGCTCCGAGCAGTACGGAATCGCTTTTCTTTGCGCGCTCCAATGTCTCATCGGTCAACGGCTCTCCATACGCATCGATGGAACATCCGCCCATCAACAGTTCTTCATACTCAAATGTATGGCCGTATACCTCCCCAACTTTATCTAATACCTTCTTTGCTTGTGTTACGATCTCCGGGCCAATACCGTCCCCGGGAATCACTGCGATATGAAAATTCATGGCTTCCTCCTCGTTGATATAGTTCTCCATAATTATTAACTTTTTAAGTATATAGCAAAATGACGTTCACTGTCAAGTCTGCGTAACATTTTTTTCAATTTCCTCTTGAAAACGATATCATCTTATAATAAACTAATAAGTAACAATAACTATGCTAGGAGGACAAGTATATGGAAGCAATAGAAAAGATTGATTTCGAAAAAGTAGGAAAACGTATGAAAAAGCTGCGTAAAGAACAGCGCATCTCTCAGGATCAGGTAGCAAAAGACCTTGGTGCTACGATTTCCTTCGTCAGCAACATTGAAAATAATTATACCAAAATCAATCTTCGTGTACTTCTTTACTACGCCCAGATGTGTCATGTTTCCGTTGACTACTTATTGAGTGCAGGAAATCCACGAATGATCAAAGCCGACAATATTTCTACATTAGATGAAGATATTCTGCGTGTATTGCAGAATTACAATAAAACCGAAAAAGAACGTATCTTGAAAATGTTAAAAATCGGCAAAGATCTGGATCCGGATGCCAACGTCTGAATTTTTTCTTCAGTAACTATTCAGGGCCTAATAGGGCTCCCCTCCACATATGAGCATTTTTAGCCTTGACAAAGGCGGGAAAAGAACACGAAGTGTTCGAAATGCGAATGTGTGGCAGGGGAGTCCTGAATAGTTATCTACTCACATCAAATGTACTGTTGCCGCATTGCGGTTTTCCGTCGGCTTATAAACAAGTACATTTCCTTCCGCAAACATTTCCGGCACATCATAAGAATATACGGACGCAATCTGTGTCCCACAGCCTTTCGGCAGTTCTACCCGGATTTCTTCCGGAAGTTCTCCATCAAAACAATGAATGACAACCATCGCCTCTCCGTCCTTTTTCATGCGGATCATCGCCTGATAGCCTTCCGGATGACGGTCGCTGAGAATCTTAGGTCCCCTGCGGTAACTTTTTCCGTCACGGATGATCGGTGCAATTTCCCGGTAAAACGCCATTCCGCGGTCAATGACATCCCACTGCTCCGCACTCAGATCGGTCACATCGCCGGAAAGACACATTCTGCCAAGAAACGTATTGGCAATGGAATACCCGATTCGTTTCAGGGAGTCACTCTTTCGGATCACCGCCCAGATCTGGCTCTGTCTCGGCAGGATCGCACGGTGCAGATTTGCCGCAATAATGGGAATCTCTTCTGTCTCATGCGCATCCGAGAAAGAAGCCATCGAACAAAGGCTCATCATAAGCGGTTCGAGACGGTGTCCGCCGGAGGCACAATTTTCCAAAATAATTCCCGGCACTTCCTCTTTGACTTGTCTGACAAAATTTACCGATTCCTCCTGGTTTTTACGAAGTCCCTCCCCAAGAGATTCGGCTCCGTCACAACCAAGCCCGATCGTGTCATTGTAGTCCATTTTCATATATTCAAATCCATACGTCTGCAGCATCTCAATGACCTTTTTATGAAGATACTTTTTCACCCACGGATCACTCATATCCCAGAATCTGCGGTTGTGCGTCGTAAGCGGATAGCCGTCACGTTTTAAAAGATGATCGGTAAGTTCATAGGCTTTTGCCGCCCGGCCGACATTGTCGATTTCAAACCAGATTCCCGGTTTCATCCCCTTGTCGCGGATTGCTTCCACCGTCTTTTCCAACCCCTGCGGAAACAAGGTCGGAGATACGTTATAATCTCCCATGCTGATATCCCACGGGATTCCGTCCTCTTTGAACCAGCCGCAGTCAATGACAAAATAGTCAAATCCCTTGTCCTTTATGTTTTCCAAAATCTGACAAATATTTTCATGGGATGGATTTCCCCATGTCGTACAGTATTCATTGAAAATGATCGGCAGCTCCTGTTCGCTTTCCGGTCCGTTATCGACATATTTATTTCCGGCACATACAAGGCGGTGACAGATGTCATCGATCCCACCTTCACACACAGAAAGAATCGCCGTCGGTGTTTCGAAATGCTCCCCAGGTTTTACCGTTTTTTTCCAGTCTCCAAATTCACGGTCTGCCAGTCCTCCGCTCAGATGCAGTCCATCGTCCTGTCGGTAGATCTCCATCTGCCAGGATGCCTCGTGCGCCAGCTGAACGCCCCAGGTTACCCCTGTCGTCTCATCTTCGACCGCCACAAACGGAAAATATTTCATTACCGGCATCGAGCCCCGCTGTCCAAAACGTTCTACGGCAACCGACCAGGTCGACCAGCTTGGCTCGAGCTGCATATCCTCGATGTGCTCCGTTACAAGCCGTCCCTCATGGCTCCATTTGCTGAGAAGCCGGTGTACCAATAAACTGCCGGCTCCGTCTCCCGGAAGAAACGGCGACAGATTTTCCATCTCAAAACTGGAAAGCATCTCTAACGTAACCGCTTCGCTGCTTTCATTGGCAAAGCAATTTTTCATTTCAAAACTTTCGTCACCAGGATAATAGATGATCACATTTTCTACCGTGTATCCCCTGTCATCTTTAAAAAAGGTATGTATTTCCGTATGCCCATCCACCTCTTCTACCTTCTGTGACCGATAGATCATAAGGTCCGTGGATCCGGAATTGTGCATCGTCTGTCCATTCCCGTACGATCCCGGATAAATGTCTCCGACGATTTTTAACTGAATCATGTTATTGACGCGGTAATATTTTTCCTCCACCCGGCTCTTTTCCGCAAGATCTGCCGGCATAATATAAAATCCCACTTTTCCGGTATCCTCTGACTGTTCAAACACAGCGGCCATATCACCAAGTTTTATATTGGAAATATTTTTTTTCTTCATTGTCTCTGCCATCGTTCTAACTCCTTCTATTCTCAATGATGCCTTTACCTTATCATATTTTTTTCCAACCGCCCATGGAATAATGTTAATTTTCCATGGTGAAATGTGGTCTAACATCTTCTTCGTATCTTATGGATCACACGCGAAATCTGCGGACGACATGGACGAAGCCACAACCATATGCGGGAATACAAAAGATAAATAACATTTGACGTGGAAATCTCGTGCCCGTTTCGCAGGATACCTGTCATTTTCCCCTTAATCTGCGAGGATTCAAGGGGACCTTCGATTTCTTTCTGATTGTCGCCCACCAAAAAAAACGCATCTCCTTTCCTCTTCCAGATACGGTGAAGAACAAGTATATTTTCATCCCTTCTGCGGTATAATACCACATCGCCCCGACGCAGCGATTCCGGCGAAACCCGTTCCACAAAAACCTCATCCCGTCCCGGAACGATCAGCGGATACATGCTGTATCCCCGTGGCTTGATACGAAGCCGTTTTCCCTGCTCCAATAACTTCTCAATATCCATTCGATCCTCCTGCAATTTTCTTTGCAACAATTATAGCATTTTCACGCGAAAAATGCTATAATATTTTCTATCTGATGCCTGCGGGCAATTGTAGCGAAAGGAGATTCCGATGAAACGAACGGACGGTTTTCTTTTAAAATATATTGAAGGGGTTCCTTATCTGCTCCCTTACGGTCAGCGGATTGTCGAACACCGGCGAAATCTGCGTCTCAATGAAACCAGTGCCTATCTCTGGGAAATTCTGCCGGAATGTGCTTCTCCCCATGAGCTTCATGAAAAAATGACAACTCACTGGGAGGCCGAAACAGCGGAAGAACGCGACCGGTTGTGGCAGGATCTGCAGGGGATCCTTGCACAATTTCAGGCATTTGGACTCATTGAGCCTTTCCGGGAAGAATCAGGGCTCCTAAATTCTGTAAGTTATTATAACATTGCGGACATTCGGATTCGGATTCAGGGCGCACCGGATTCCCTGTCAGCTTTTTTTGCACCGTATGCAGCTGCGGATAGCACCTCGCCAGAACTTGATATACGGATTCACCCGTCTGCTCCTCTTTCGACGGCACCTCTTGGAGGTGAGCTGCTGGTATGCGATCCGGAACTCCAGATCGTACAGCAAACGGATGGCAGTGTGATCCACTTTCCTTCCCTGGTACACATTTTCGAAGTGCGGACAAACCGGGAAGACACTTTGGCAGACATTTTCTGTCTCCCGCCGTGTGAGGATGCGCTGACGGAAGAATTGATCCCGGTGATCCGCCTTTTATTTAACCGGTATGCCCAAACAAAGGGAATGCTTTTTCTGCATTCTGCCTCCCTTTTATATGAGGGAAAGGCTTGGTTGTTTTCCGGTTCTTCCGGCACCGGGAAGTCCACGCACACAAACTTGTGGCATACCCTTTGGGGTACTCCTGTTCTAAATGGAGATTTGAATCTTCTTGCCATCAAAGACGGAAAACCTATGATCTACGGCACTCCATGGTGCGGCACTTCCGGAATCAGCGACAGTACCAGTTATCCTTTGGGCGGTGTCGTACTATTAAAACAGGCTTCCGGAGAACGGTTAGAGACGCTGTCTCCGGATGAACAGATCATCGGATTGTTACAGCGTATCATCTCTTCGAGTGACACCTGTTTTTCCCTATGTAAAAATTTAGAAGTCATCGGAGAGATTACAAAACAGATACCGGTATTCCGCCTGCACTGCACCAAAGAGCCACAGGCTGCTATTTATATGAAAGAACAAATTGATGCTTTACGATAGAAAGGGGTAACATCTTGGCATTTGAAAAAATAAAACATGTTTCCAAACGGATCCGCGAAGGTGCACTGAAAACCATGCTCCATCAGACCCGCTGGATCTACGGTTATGCCAGACAATACTGGCTTGTCATCCTTTTTTATACTTTGATCGGACTTTTAGGAACTGTCGTTTCGCTGGGTTCCAGTCTTGTCTCCAAAGATCTCGTTGACATTATCACCGGCCACCAGACCGGTGCCCTTTTATCCACCTTTGCTGCCATGATCGGGCTCGCCATTGGTTCCACCGTGATGACGCAGCTTTCAAATTATGCCTCAAACTGGATCAGTTTAAAGGTAGACAATGAGATCAAAGCAGATATTTTTTCCAAAATGCTTGTGACCGACTGGGAATCCATCGCTTCCTATCACACCGGCGACCTTTTAACCCGCTGGGATGACGATGCATCCAATATTTCCAACGGCATTTTAAACTGGATCCCCAACCTGATCATCAATCTTTTCCGCTTTATTAGTGCCTTTATCATCGTTATTTACTACGATGCCAGTTTTGCCATCTTTTCCTTTCTTGGCGTCCCGGTCACCTTATTGATGTCAAAGACACTAATGAAACGTATGTTAAATAATAACCGACGCAGTGCTGCGATGGATGCAAAAATATCCGGCTTTAACCAGGAATGTTTTTCCAACATTCAGACAATCAAAGCCTTTAATCTGATTCCTTTATATGTAGATTATTTAAAACAGTTACAAAAGGACTATGTAAAAATGCGAATGGATTTTCAACGTATGTCAATGGTAACTTCCTTTTTGATGGCAACAATGGGACTTCTCGTCTCATACAGTTCATATGGCTGGGGAATTTACCGTGTTTGGGATGGTGTCATCAGTTATGGAACAATGACAATGTTTTTATCTTTGTCCAGTACACTTACCGGTACACTCAATTCCCTGATCTCCCTTGTACCAAATGCAATCAATCTGACCACATCTGCCGGTCGTATTATGGATATTTTAGATATGCCACGGGAAGATTTCAGCCACGATAAAGAGGTTCAGGCGTTTAAAAAGGAATCTGAGACTGCCGGCATCCACATTTCCATTGACCGACTTGATTACACGTACCACAATGGTACTGAGGTTTTCTGTGATGCCTCATTACAGGCGGCCCCACACGAAATTGTAGCCTTAGTCGGGCCCTCCGGCGAGGGAAAGACGACGATGCTTCGTTTGATCCTTGCACTTTTGACTCCCGGAAACGGAACGATCACACTGTGGAGTGAGCTTGACACTTCCCGAAAAACACTTTCCTTAAGCCCCTCCTGCCGTCAGTTATTTTCCTATGTTCCCCAGGGCAATACCATGTTTTCCGGAACAATTGCTGAAAACATGCGCCATGTCAAACCGGATGCCACCGACGAAGAGATTAAAGAAGCCCTGAGTATTGCCTGTGCCTGGGATTTCGTCAATGCAATGAAGGACGGAATTCACTCTGTCCTTATGGAACGAGGCGGTGGGTTGTCCGAAGGGCAGGCACAGCGTCTTTCCATCGCCCGTGCCTTACTGCGCCGCTCTCCCATCTTACTGCTGGACGAAGCTACCTCAGCTCTCGATGTAGCAACCGAGCGAAAAATCTTAAAACGCATCCGAGAAGATACTACGCCTCGCACCTGCATCGTCACAACGCATCGTCCTACCGTATTATCTATGTGCGACCATGTCTATGAAATTCGTAACAAAACTTGTGTCATTTTGAAAGATTCAGAGATTGAACAGCGAATTAAAGATTTTTAAAAGGACCCTCTTTTTGAGGGTCCTTTATATAAATGCATACAAAATTTATCAATCCGTAAGTGCTACACTAGTAACTTGCAATCCCTGGTCTGCTTCTACGATCAAATCCCCCAACCCGATATTATCTGTCGGATTTTGATGATACGCATAAGAAATCACCAAAGTGGTACCTGTATTTGCTCCCTGAATCACTCCATTCGAACTTTTATACACTACCGGCATATTGAACGAAATTGTCATCGTCTGTGCATCTCTGGTATGATTTGATTTATGGATTCCATTTACCTGTATCCGATAATCACCACGTCCGTTCTGCGGTTTTTGATGTATATTCACAGTAATTGAATAGCATCCACTTGCTGCATAAACCCCTTCACTGTCTTCATCATTTACAAAAATTGTAGGTTTACTATATTTTTTCATGTTATCATCTCCTTACCATACAGTCTTACTATTTATATCGTCATTATATTACAACACTGAACCTACGTCAACAAAAATTATAACGAAATTATTATAAATTTTTCGAAAACGTTTGCGTTTGATTTATCTTTCAAATAAATGTAATTTATTGCTGATCTTACCCCTTTTTTTTGCATTTTGGATTACCTTTTTTATCGTTGTTCTTCTTACTACTCGATTATTTCTGGCAAACCGCCAACCGGTCCGGATCCAAAGTGCCGGCCAAAGAACGGGATATCTTCCTGTTTCAGGAAAATTAAGATGCATTTGATGATGAAATTCCCGGAAAAGATCTCTCCATCCATTTCCTCGGAGTGCTACCATTTGTTCGGATTCCATCGTTCCAAATTCCAATGACTGCAGAATCTCTTCCATAAATCCCCACATATCCTCCCCAGACACCATATTTACGATCAGGGGTTCTGCTGCCTCTTCTTCCAATCCCAGATACTGCACGCAGACCGAAGTAACCATATCGGAAAAGCCGGTAAGACCGCTCCGGGCTGTCAGCTTCTTATACTGTGCCAGCTCTTTTTCCGTCACGCCGTGTCTCCAAAATACAACCCAGTCGCAGAGCAGTTTCAGACCGAACCCTGCCCTCAGAAAATGCTGAAGCATATGAAGAAGAAGATAATACGCATGAATGCCATCCGGCAGCACCGGGAATTCTATCCCCATCAATTTCTTTTTTCCTGCCTGCACAGCAACTTCTTTTTGAAGTTCTTCCATAAGCCTGTTTGTCTCCTTGTCATCAAACGGTTCTGCCAGCAAAGTATGCAATTCCACCTCGACATGTTTCTCGGTCACATACACTTCGTGATGATTAACCGAATGTGCCGGATTTTTCACAAAGCCAAGGTTTTCCATCCTTTCGCCCGCTTTCGGAAACTGTGCCGGATTCGGCAAAAAAAGATCGACATCTCCGCTTTTCCGAAGTTCCGGAACCGGATAAAATTCTGCCGTTGAGGCTCCTTTCAAAAGAACCACACTCACTCCTGCTTCCTGCAGTGTGCGAATAATCCGATGTTCCAGATAAAGCAGATGATAATTCTGCCGCACCGTCTTCCTCGCTTCTTCCCGGATGCATATTTTCACATTTTCCGGAATTTTCCCACATTCTTCCGGTTCGTCCAAAAGCGGATCCAGTAAAGAAAGGACGGCATGCTGTTTTGCCAGTTTCAAAATGCTGTTCCAATCCTGCTCTCCGTCTGCTTTGATCGGATTCTTTGCTCCGAGAACTTTTGCCAATTTGACAAACAACCATTGTTTTTCTTTGTTCACGACGTCTTCCTCCGTTTTTTTACTACCGACATGATCTTTTCCCATAGGAAACGAAATTCCTTTGTACGCACATAACATACCAGAAAGATCACATTGGGAACTGCCACACAGATGCACATTCTCTTAACAAATACCGCTGCCATGCTTCCTTCCATCTGCCGGCATAAAACATGGGTCAATACTCCCGCGGCAAGCACGATTCCGGTATAGAGTGCGTATTTTGCAAAATAATGAACCACCGAAACTTTCAGGGAATGCCGGTACAAAACCAGCGGCTCCACCCAAAAAGAGGTAAGGAGGGTACTGAAAAGTGTTCCTAAAAATACGCCAAACGCCCCACACTCCTTAGCGAGTACTATTGAAAAAACAATATTCAGCAAAGCGTTGGCGATGGATTTGTAACGGTCAAACCAAAAGAGTCCGAGTGAATCCCGAAACACCAATGCTGCCTGGCGCATTCCCAGAATAAAAAAGTTCAGACACAAAACAAACACAACATTTTCCGGGAATACATATTCTGCCCCAAAACTAAACTCTACAAACAGATTGATTAATTCATACAGACAGATTGCTGCAAAACCATACATCCATTGTCCGACAAAAAAGGAACTGGCAAAGACTTTACGGATCCGTTCTTTTCCCTGCGTGACACCAAGATTTCCGACACTTGCCGTAAGTCCCTGAAACATTCGAGTCATGATCGAATGCACCGATGCAATGATCAGATAATAATTGGAATAGCACCCTACACTGATCAGTCCTACCATCGCTGACAGGATAAGATTATCCGTATTATTTACCAGCACATCCCCGACTTTATGCATGAGCATCGCCCGGATATTCTGGTAAATACCACTTCGCTCCTCTTTCGGAATCGGCTTTATGTCTTTATCTTTTAAAAACGGATACAAACGGTCCGCTTTGTAAGAAATCCATATATTGTTGCCAATTGTTGCCAGTAACATCATGCACAAAAACAGGTAGAAATTTTGGGTGGTCAACAGAACCGTGATCTGCAATGCATCCTGTACGAGAATAGAAACCGTCATACTGATCTCTCCCAGATAACTGAGCTGGTGGGCGTCCAGCATGGATTTCTTATAAATAAGCAAATACGAAAATACAGAATTTGCCAGGTAGAGGAGATAGATCGCGATCAAATGATCGACCGATTCATATCCCTTCACAAGAAAATCCATAAACGGAATGACAGCAAGTCCGGCTGCCAGCACAAAGCCCCCCATAATATGGTATATTTTTCGGTACAGCTGCATCAGGGATTTTTGTTTTTCTACGTCACCCTTTGCAACCGGTTCATATAAGGCATAAGTGATTGCCGTTCCCACGCCAAATTCCGAGAGAGAAAATACATTTAAAATATCCCAGAACAAACCATTGATCCCCACATAGGTCTGGCTGAGGCAGTGCGTGAACACCACTCTTGTGATAAATCCGGTCAAAAGCGCGATCATCTTTGCAATTATCGCTGTCGTCGTATTTTGAACCGAATGCTCTGTTCTGCTCTTTTCCTCCATTTTTTAAAATCCCTCATTTCTTTCTCGTAATTTCCTTCCATATATGATAAGATACCTTTGAAAGGAGTTTATTATGTCAAAAAAATCTTACATCATATATATTATCCTGCTTATACTCGTGGTTTTTGGCATCGGCATTATGGTCTATGCCCGCTTTCGCACGCCTTCCTTTGAGGCAGCAGAGCAGTCAGAGTCCACGGATGCCGTCAGCAATCCCTACTGTGGATTTTATCACCTGTATGGCTACCAATTGTCCGAAGAAGGGGATAAACCTGCCAAAAAATGGGCATCCTCTGTACTTGCAAACGACGATAACCGCATCGTCCTGCTACAGATCAATCTAGTCAATTACAAAGACAAAGCAATCAGTGATTCTGCTCTTGCGCAGCTTGACAGCATTATAACATCTTTTGCCGCAGCAAACAAGCAGATCATTCTACGCTTCTTATACGACTGGAACGGAAACGCACTTCATAGCGAACCGTCTTCCATCGAGCAGGTTTCCAGCCACATGGATGACGTTGCCCCTGTCGTAAATGCACACAAAGACGCTGTCTTTCTGCTTCAAGGCATTTTTACCGGGAACTGTGGAGAAATGAATCAGACACATTATGGTTCCAATGATGATATCCGTAGTCTGATAAAAGAACTTTCTTCCGTCATTTCTCCGGAAATCTATCTTTCCGTCCGCACCCCGGCACAGCTTCGCACGATTTTGGGAACGTCCTCACCTTTTGCTAATGCCTCTCCATATGACGGAAGTCTCTATGCCAGACTTGGCCTTTTCAATGACGGCATGTTTGGCAATGAATTTGACTGCGGTACCTACGACGACACGCCTCTTGCAGATACTTCCGACATTACACAGAAAGGAACCCGCAAAGAAGAAATTGCCTTCCAGCGTAATCTCTGTTCCTATGTACCAAATGGCGGCGAGGCCGTTTTAGCAAATCCGTATAACGACCTTGCAAAGGCCATTCCGGATCTTTATGACATGCGCGTTTCCTACCTCAGCTGCGACCACGAGGCCTCCGTGCTGAACAAATGGAAAAATACAGCATATTCCGGCGAAGATACCGTATTTTCCGGAGTAAGCGGTTACGATTATATCCGCGCCCATCTCGGATACCGCTATGTACTAACCGGTACACAGGTATCTTTTTCCGGTTTATTTTCCTCCCATATTCAGTTTGAAATAACCGTAGAAAACCGAGGATTTTCTCCCTGCTATCGTCCTTTTGCTGTCCAGCTGGTCCTGCAGGATAAAAACGGAAATTCTTTCCAATATCCGGTCTCCTTTGATACACGGACGATTGACAGCGGGCAGTCAAAAACATTTTTCAGTTCAATCAAGCGATCGGAACTTTCCAAAGGAACCTACTCGCTTTCTTTAAAAATAAGTGACATTGCGACAAAAAACAAGATTTCTTTTGCCAATGCTTCTGTTAATGAAGATGGCAGCGTGCCACTCGGTACCTTGATCATTCCTTAATGCAATACAGACAGGGAAATCCCTTCTTCTGCCCCTTCGTTAGCAAACAGAACCGGATTTCCTTTTTCATCGTGCATCGTCAGTTTCCAATTTCCGGAGAAAAGATCTTCCTCGCAAACCATCTTGCATTTCTGTATCTTTCCCGGCTCCAAATATGCTAACGGCTGTCTGACGACACATTGCCATTTCTTATTGGATAACTTTTCCAAGTTCATGTAAATTTCTTTATAAGAAACCGCAAATCCGGTATTTTCGATTTCCAGGGTAACGATACTGCGGTGAAATTTTTTCCGCAGACTTCCCTTGCGAAGGACAAAGCAATACCCCAGGTGTGCTTCCACGTAATCATAGAGGGAGTGCCCTTTCCAGACACCATCTGCCCCGCAATCCATCGTTTTCCATCGTTCCAATTCTTTTTTATCATGATCCCGGTTCAGATACGTAATCCCTTCTGTCCGCAGGTGCAAAACAATGTTGTCTGCCGTCTGAGAGGCGCCGCCGATCACTTCACCGCCAATCGGAGCATATTTTGCACATTGAGCGATAAATGCCTGCTCTTTTTCCGGCGGCCACACCTCCTCCCAGGCATATTCCCGTTCTTCTCCCGGAACCGCATAGGTGCCAAGATCCGTCTCGGAGCCAAACATGCCATCGTTATATAAACCGATCTTTTCTGAAAAGACTTCCTTCTCATCGGTGCAAAGCATACGCCAATGCACTGGTTTTCGTACACTGCGGATAATCTTCGGAGACAAATTTTCTTTTATCTCTTTTTCTAATTTTTGTATGTTTTCTTTTGTGAGATACCGGGAGGAATGCATCTCTCCCCAACTCCCCAAAAAGATTCCCTGCAAAACAAAAATATGATCTGAAAACTCATTTAGCACCGGAAAAATCTGTCTCATATGGCGTTCAACCACAGAAAGAGACGAAGGATCCTTCTCCCTTCCTTTCCCCTCAAAATCATAGGAAAATCGAAGAATCAGATCCAGCTTCTTTTGTACAAAAAAGGAAAAGACATCACAAAGCCTCTGCAAGTCCTGCTCTTCTATGTCTTCTCCCGGAATCAATATTTCCAGCAAAACCAGTGTATCTCCGGCGGCCAGACTGGTCTCTGCCACTGCCGGATCCCACTTTTCCCCCAGTATAACAGGGAAAATACGGTACCAGCCGCGACGGGCATTGGAAACTGCCACCGTACTCTCTGCCGGCAGTTTGGTTGTTTTACTCGTCATCCGACACCTCTTCATCAATCTTAAACAGTTTTATGCCAATCCATACGGCGATGATGGAAAACATCATTCGGAACATATACATAACCGGTTTCAATCCGGAGTGCATACTCTTTCCTTCCACACGTGGATGCATGACCGCCGGCACCTCGACAAGACGATAGCCAAGCAAAAGCATCTGCATGATAATATTGGCATCCGGGTACTTATCATCAAAATGGTTATACGTCGAATAGAAAATCACAACACGGCGGCTGAGTCCCTGCAGTCCGGTCGTTGGATCCGCGATTTTACGTCCTGTGCCAAGATAGATCAGTCCGCGGAACACCCCCCAGGCAATCTTTTTCAAAAACGATACCGGAAACTCAGAACTTCCTTCCATAAAACGGGAACCAAGAACAATATCCGGATATTTTCCATTTTCATCCTTTGTTTTTAATTTTTCATAGATGACAGGTATATTGCACACATCATGCTGGCCATCTGCGTCCATCTGAATAACATATTCATAGCCACGGCGGATCGCATACTTATAGCCAAGCTGGAGTGCACTTCCGTAGCCCAGATTAAATACATGTGTCACGATTGCGTGATTGCGTGCCTTTACGACCCAGTTCGTATCGTCAGAAGACGCATCATTCATGATAAGGACATCTGCAATCTCTGCAATCTCCGGACTTTCAAGTTTTTCCAACAATTTTGTAATATTATTTGCCTCATTATACGCAGGAATGATAATCAATAATTCTTTCTTTGCCTTTTTCTCACCTGTCATCTTCATTCCCTCTCATTTTCCATTAAATTTAGTAATTCTGTCAACTGTGACTTTTCAGATAATTCTTTCTTCTGTGCCATCTCTCCGTAAGCTGTACAAGCTTCTTTATCATCCAGCAATTCACACAGCGCGTCGCAGATTCCTTCGGCACTGAGCGGACACATTTTTCCATCCACACCATCCTCGATCTGTTCCCGATTTCCCGGGCAGTCCGAAGCAAGGATCGTACAACCAAGCGTCTGTGCCTCCTGAATCGCAATACTCTTTCCCTCAAACCGGGTTGCATGCACATAAATGTCGCACTGCTTATAATAAGGATACGGATTTTCTTTCGCACCTAATAGCAGAAAATCCTGTTCCAATCCATACTCTTTAATCTTTTTTTCAAGTGCCTTCCGCTCTTCACCTTCCCCAAGAATATACCAGCGGGCATTGCGTCCCCGCTCCTTCAAAAGCTTCATCGCATCGACAGCGACCTCATATGCCTTTTGCGCCGTCAGCCGCCCTACTGTCAAAAGCCGCACACCGGCAAAATCATCGTCAAATCCGCCGGGCTTTTCTGCTCCTTTACGAATCTTGTCCGTATCGATCATATTGTGAAATACTTTCGTCTTTTTCTCATACTGCGGATATACTGCGAGAAAATGTTCTTTCACTTCATCGGACACCGGACAGATGCGGTCAAACAAATCATAACAACCGCCGTCAAGCTGCGGCGTGTAACCTGCTTTCTCATAATCAATATGTACAAAGCCTGCTTTTACATCCGCTGACACATAATCTGCCACATAGTAAGTGGAACCGCCCTCCAGATAAGCGACTGCCATATCATAATGCGTGTCAAACCGAGGAGCCGCCTCTGCCATCACCCGCCATAACAGTTTATCCGGCAAAATCCGTTTACTGCGGATCATCGGCACCAACCCGCAGAATATATATGGTATTTTTTTCCAAATCGTTCCCCTGTGAAACAACTGGGAGAAAATATAACGGTTTAATTCTTTCTTTCCTTCTTTACTCAACACGGAACTGTCTGAAAAATGCTCATTTAATACGGTTACCGATTTGGGAAGCCGGTGAATCATTTCTCCCTGATTTAGCAGAACAAATACCGATATTTTATATTTTTCCGGGTCCATATTCCGGATCATCTCGATCATTGCTGTCTCGGCACCGGCGCAGCCAAGCGTATTGATCACAAATAATACCTGTTTCATTTTGACTCCTTTTTAACAGCGTCCTGTACTTCCTGAATTTTTTTCAAAAGCATCTCATTTTCCTGATTTAACAGCGACACCTGCATCGCAAGCTCTTGATTTTTTCTACTCAGTACAGAAAGCTGTGTACTCAGATAAAACAGACACCAAAGTGCACAGATTCCGATCACGACGATCACAGCCATTCCCCGTGTGCTGACATACTGGTTCCAAAGGGTCGGACGGATGCAGATTCCGGAAATAATCAGCCCAAGTGCGATCACTCCCCACAAAAGACAAAACTGCTCTTTTAATTTGCGCCTTGCCAGCGACAATATCGTCTTTATTACCAAAAAACAACCGAGAAAAATCAATAAAATTCGTAACATATCTCCTGTTTGCATTTTCTTCTTCCTTTCCTGTGTCAATCCTTATACCGGTCAAATACTTTTGATTCCGGCGGAACTCCTCTTTTATGTCGCAGCAGGCTGCCCCTGCAGAATACGTGCTCATCAAGATTTTTTTCAAGCCAGCGGAGTCTCGCATATGCGACGCAGAAGCCGACAAACGAACCGATAAACACTCCGATCCCATACCAGATCTCCGACAGCCAGGTTGCTACCACCGATGACAGCCAGGTGACAAAGCAGAACAAAAATGCGGTCATCAGCGCTCCCGTCAGATCATTAAAATAGTACAGAAAAATAATTGCAGCATACATAATAAATAATACAAAATATCCGGCTGCCAGGCAAGGGTAAATTTTCAAAACCAGTCCATCAAATCCAAATCTTGGCAACAATATAATACAAATAAAAAATAAAATGACGGAAATGATAAACTGGATCCGCACCAGATTCATCAATTCTTCGGATAATTGGCGGAACATTCTCTTCTTCGCCAGTTCGATATCCATCTTTCTTCCTCCGATCACCGCCTCCGAATAGGCTTTGTAGCGCGCGTGAAAATGCATCTCCACACGCGAAATAAAGATTACACTGGAAGAAAGATTGGTAAACATCGCAAGGCATGTCGCCAAATCATACGATGTCACACAGACAAACGTATCTGCCACAACCATCCGAAGATCGGTCGTCCAAAATACAAAGTTGTGAATATACAATCCCAGCGTAAACAAAAAATTGGTCATAACTAACTTCCAGTAAATTCGAAAATAACTGAGTACTCGCTTGTATTCACCGCTGTTTTTCTTAAAATAGTTCCGAATCACAGCAAATTCAAGACTGGCGATCAGGAAAAATCCGATGTCCAGTGCCACCAGCATGGAATACGTTTTATCACACCCAAAAACAATTGCAAAAATCACTGCCAAAGCTACCGACACCGCCATACCAAGCAGGAAGAAAAAGGAAATCTTTTTGTAATCTTTACATATCGAAAGGTAGAGCATCTGATAAAAAACAAGCACAAGTGCTACATACCCGCAATACCCGGCAAATACAAACCATGCCGGCACCTCTCCGGTCAGATATTCCCGCACGCAGAAAACGATACCAACTACACAGCTGACACCAAGATTTAACATTATTCCGACATAAAAACACGGAAGCACATCTTCGTATTTTTCCTCATATATTATATCGGACATATAGCGCGATAATACAGAGTTAAACGGTGCTGCACTGAGCAGGGAAAAGATGAAAATATAAAGCACCGTACAGGCAAATAATTCGCGCTGTGCATATCCCACTTTTGAGACGTCAAGCAGCACCTGCATCGCCATAATCGCAGCGATAACAAGAATCATTGGAGCGATCGTGATCATGGTGCTGTAACCCATACCTATAATATTGGTTGTCAATGTATTTTTATTGTAGATCTTATTTAATTTTACACCGATACCTGCCATCGTCTTCCTCCATTCTGCTCATTCTCACGGCTTCTTGATGTGAAAGGGTTCTTCGTTCCATTTTTCATTTCTTTTTTTTGCAAATTCCTGATAAATTCCACGATAAACCTGCTTCATATCCTGCACCTTATATCCTGCCATCACACGTTCATATCCGGCTTCTCCCATGTCTTTCCGCATTTTGTCATTTTCTGCCAGTTCCAGCATTGCCTCGGAAATTTCTTCCAGATTCATAATGTGTGTAAGGATTCCCGCCGGCTTTTCGCCTTCTTTGTCTCCATAGATCAGTTCACGACAATTTCCGACATCCGTTGCAATAACCGGTTTATGCGCCGCGTAACTCTCTAAGATCGTAAGCGGCTGTCCTTCGCTGATACTCGTTAATATCGTAAAATCCATCCGCCCAAGATAATCACGGATATCCACTCTTCCGGTAAATACTACATCTTTTACATTGAGTGCCTCCACAAGATCAAAGCACTCTTTTGCATACTGTTCATCCTCATCGCAGGGTCCCATGATCCACAATTTTAACCGGTCCACCTTTTTTTTGGCAAACGCAAATGCCTGAATCATCGTCTTCACATCTTTGATCGGCGTGACACGAAGCACGGCTCCGATGTGAATCATTTTTTTATCTTCTTCCGTTTTCCCGGGAAGATCCGCCAGCCGCTCCACATCAATTCCATTTGGCGTGACACGCGTCTTTTCCGCCGGGCAGCCAAGTTCCAGCTGCAGTTGTCTCGCTCTGGCATACAGACTGGTAACAATATCCGCCTGATCATAAGCGAGAAGTGACATTTTTTTAAACTGCTCGATCCATATATTTTTATAAACACCGGCTACCCACGAAGCTTTGATGATTTCTTCTTCTCTTTCTCTCGTATAAATCCCATGCTCTGAAATCAACAATTCACAGCCATACAAATATTTCGCCATACTTCCCAGTACACCGGCATACCCTGTTGCCACACAGTGATACAGATCCGCTTTCGGGATCCGGCTCTTCAGCACCAAAAACAGCGGCAGATAAATGGAACGCATCGTCCAAAGGAAATCCGAAAAGACGATATGCGGATAATTTTTCCGGTAACACTCCGAAACCATGTGGTAAAAATCCGGTCCCATCAGCAGCTTATCCAGCGAAAAGGTACGATTCTGAAAAAGTTCAAAGATCACACTCCAGTCAATTTCCCGATTCAGGATAAGGCTTCTCACTGCCTGGTATTCTTTTTTTGTCAGGTGGATTCCTCTTCCCTTGCCGCCCGCGCCATCCCAGTCAAAATCTTCCAAATATACTTCGTGTACCTGCGTTACATTTTCCGGCAGTTCATACGCAAATTTTCCACTCAGGGAACGGTTGGAAATAATTGCCAGTATTTGAAATTCAAGATTAGGAAACGAACGGATCATACTGTGGATCCAGCTCGATACACCGCCTACAACATAAGGGTAACAACCCTCTGCCACGATACATACCTTCATTCGGCTCTCCTTCCTGCTCTCAGTCTGAAAGCGAATAATATAGTTCATTTTTATTTTTCAATTTCAACGTAACTTCCTGCTGGTTTGCTGCGATCAAATACGCATCCTCTTCTATATTAACAATCGATGCGCCTTCCACGACTTCCGGCTCTTCCCCATGTGTCCGCAGGATAAACCACGTCGTCTCTCCGGTGAATGCACCAAAAAGATTTAACCGAATCGTATTCCCTTCAAAGGAGTCACTATAGTCCATCGCCAAAAAGTTTCGAATTTTCCGGTCTGCCTCAGATACCGTCGTCTTTTTAAAACTATCAAAGGCTTTCCAATATGTATTTGTGTTACTTGCAAATTTTTCATACAATACTTCCCAGCGATCCTCTTTTTGCTGTGGCCATAAAATCTGTTTTAGATCAAACACAATATTCGAATACGCAAGCGATGTCTGGAGACTTTTCATCCGAATATCTTCCCGATATGTGTGCGAGATTCCATCGCTTGTGATCGACTGCAGTGTCATCGTGCCGCCTTCCTTTGCCACGACAGCATCTTCCAGAAAATCCCCGACAAGTGTCGTTACCGTGGAAAACGGAGCCTGGGTAAGCACTTTTTCATAAGCTTCTTTCTGCGCCTTTGTCACATAGGCTGCCCCATACTGATACCGGCTGTCTGCCTGTTTCATAAGCAAGGCATCTTTCTTTGCTTTCTCCAATGGATCAATAATTCCAAAATTATCCAGTGAAATTGCTGCTTCTGCCGATTTTTCACGCAGTTCTTTCAGGTAAAAGATTAATTGCTGCGGATCCGGCAGATTGCCGTCACTATAATCCATCTGCGGGGAAAAGAAACACGTCAATTTTGCCCCGGACTGTTCCTGATCTGCACAAATTCCCGGCCAGATAATATCGCGAAATACCGCAAGTGACTCACGGCTGTACAGTTTTTTCATTTGTTCTTTATTTTCACTGGCAAATCCGGAAAAATTAGCAAGTGACATATTCTGGGCATTTACAACCGGATAAATTTCATACCGATGCAGTTCCGTCATCATTGCATCTAAAAATCCGATTCCGGTGCAGTCCTCCATGTAATCGCCGTTCACGGCAAACACTTTTGCCTCTCCGACCGTCGCCCGCCAGAGTATTGCCGGCAGCTGCTCATTTTTTACCGACTCATCGGCAAGCATACCGACCATATACGTTTTGCAGCCGGATTCCAGCAGATACCAAGGCATATGATCAGGAAGATCCTGCCTCTCTTTTTTCTCTTTGTCATCTGCCGGCTGATAAATCGCCTGTCCGCCGAGCAGAAATCCATCAAATAGGTTCACGCCGGTCAGCTCCACAGCTTCCTGCCTGATCTGCCGGATTCCAAGCACTTTCCTCCAGCGGCTGCTCATCGCGATCGTGTGTACATCGGGCAGATTGCAGAATACAAAAGAGATTCCCTGATTGGTATACGAAAGTACCTGATCAAGATCTGCATCCGAAGCCACGGCCTCTTTTTGAATCAGAATGATCTCACTCTGCTTTGCCGTCTCTTCCGGGCACTCACTAAGAGACCCAAACGTTACCAGCCGGCACTTGGTATACTCACACCACTGCGCCGCAACTTTTCCATATTTTCCCTCTTTTTTTCCGATAAACAAAACCGTTTTTTGGCGCTTCTGACATTCACTCGTCTTAATATTTTCTTTTTTTTGCAAATACAAATTGGTATCATACGTATTACCATTTTCTTTCACCACCTGCGTAAACTGAAACATAAACAGCAGAACAAACATCATCATGATCAATATAAAAAATCTACGTTTGGAAATCATATCATTCACCCCCTGTCTCCTCTAAATTGTAGCGATAATCAATAGCAAAATTAAACAAACGATACGGATTCTGCTTGATCTTATAGCATACAAAATCCTCGGTTTCGCAATATACACTTACATTTGTCGGATACAGTCGTTCAAATTCTTTCGCCCAATAATACAAACGCGACATTAAAATCCAGCGGTATTCTCCTTTATACATCGCGATTCCGCCGACATTTGGCAGTTCCTTTTCTGCCCCTTCCACTGAGACAGACTGACCGCTTCTTTCATAATGTTCGGTATAATCAAGCGGCACCTTTTCTACAAAAACATAAACACTATCCGTCGGAATTTTAATATTTAACTCTTCTCCAGGTTTAGCATTTTTATATTCCATCTCCCGCAAAAAGGAGATCAATTCATAATGATATCCATGATACAGCCCCATCTGTGTCTCGTCATTGGCAGAGACAATGGTCCACGTATTGTCTTCCTCTTCCTTGATAATACTGGTCAGGCAGGCAAGGGCTTCATTCGTGACAAGTGCTGTATTTTCCACAAGCGGCTTGCGGTGATTTCCGTCCCATAAAAGGAGAACGATCGCTCCGATGCATGCAAACGAAATCAGATCTCTTACCACCCGCCAGGATCTCGGAAATACGATAAGTCGGATAGCTGCATCCGATACAAAACCAAAAACGACCGGCAGCATATAAGCAAAATAGATTCGGCACCGGCTTCCATCCATCAGCTCCGGTATTCCTAATTCTTTCGCCGTCTGCAAGATCCACAAAAGCACCATAAACCACCCCATGGACATAAGCATCGCGCCGTATTGGCGTTTTTTCAGCAGGAAAAATAAGAAGCCAAACACAAAAAGCAGCGCAAATGCGCCGACCACCACCATCACATACCATGCCTGTGCCTCATTTAAAACCGCATCTTTTATTGTCATTGTCAGTTTATTCCATACACGAAGAAGTTTCTGTGTCAACGGTACATCCAGATGTCTGGTCTTTTCCAATGCTTCTTCCGTATCCACTGTATTTTCCTGCAAAAGATTTCCATCGCTGTCATAATAATACACTGTCGCATTGCCGGAAATTTGCTGTACGGCTCCGCCATCGGTATTCTCAGCATTTTGTACACTGTCTCCCTGAATGACACTCATTCCCCAGCCAAGACTTCCCTGAAGAGGGGTTCCCGAAATAAAGGCTGCTGCCATCGGAAGAACCGCCGAAAACACACCAAGAAAGCAGGCAAGCACGACTCGCCAGAAATATTTTCCACGCACAAACCAGCCAATATACCCCAGCGCGATTCCCACGCAAAACAATCCGGCGATCATCGTATCATAAAAATGGACAGCAAGTGTCATGCCAAAACTCATGGCAAAAAATGTCAGACACCATGCCGACGATAATCTTGTCTTTTTTCCCTGTATTTCCCGTTTTCTTGCCGCAAAAAAGCGAAAGGCAAAATATGCTGACGGCAGAATAAAAAGCATCCCATATTCCTGTGGAAGAACGGCAAAAAACCGTAGATACGTCGATGGCTGCAAAAAGTTTCCCAGTATATATACCAACACTACTGCATAAGAAACATAGCGGCTTTTGCAGCAAAGCCGTAAAAAAGCGAGCAGCACAAGATGGATTGCGATTGTCTGTACCAGCGAAAAAAGGCACATCAACACATAACTGTCGATTTGAAACACCGCATGCAGATAATAAATAATACAATGGTAACCAAACGGATACACACCATCGATAAAAATATTGTTTTCTTCCATTCCATTGATCCAGTATAAATGGACCGGCGTATCGGAGGCAGTATATCCATATACTTCCAGTTTTCCCACGCCGTAAAACCACGCCGCCACACACATAACCCCTAACACGAGCAGCCATTGGAGCGGATGTTTCAAAAAGGCTTTTCCGAGATATGCCACCATCCATTGAATCCGTTTAAAGATCCGTTTTCCCAGCCGGTACACGACCCGTTTGCCGCTGACATGACCGGTGGCAAGTTTCCGGAGTGTTTCCCATGCATTTCCTATTTTTTCCAAAACGTGAACGCGATTCAGGCGGATCCAGACAGCAAGCGCCGGAATTATAGTCCCAAGTAAAAGTGTCCATCGGTTTGAAATATGCAGAAGCTGGAGCAGAAAAACAAGATTCATCAAATAAAAATTTCCGACGAGAAAACTCATCAGCAGTTTTTCCGTCATCCGCTGTTTTTTCAGTCGTGTACGCATCACAAAAAACGGAAGGACGGTTGTCATTCCGAGATACGCACAAAAAATCTCTATGAATTTTATAATCATAAATACTTTCATCGACATATCATTACTTCCTTATGACTGAAATACGCGGATCAGTTCCAATGTTTCATTATCGATCACCACATCGGACTGCTTTAATTGCTCAAGCACCCGAAAAAAGGCTTCTCTGTCTCCACACGAAAAATACAGTTTCAATTGACAGGTGTACGTCGACAGCCGCTTTGGAAAATATTTCACGGCACGTTCACACCACACCCGGCACCGCTCGTAATCTTTGATCTCCAAAAGCCGCAGCGAAATGTCTTCAAAATACTCTCCGGACATTTTATCCGGTTCTTTATCATATAAAATCTGGCACACAGATGCCATCCGGAGCACCATATCTTTCTGCTCCATATCCGTAAACACCCGCTGGCTCAGCACCGGATTCATATATTCGATCAGCAGCCGTACATGTACAAGCTGGTCTTTCTTTTCTTTCAAAATCTCATTATAGACATTTTGCACCATCGCACGGAATCCATTGAGCTCGTCCTGCAGAACCGACGCCGCATAATGAGAAGTCTCCGAATCTTCACTGTCAAGTGCTTTGGCAATCGACGCAAGGGAGTTTCTCGTATCGGCCCGCACGACATTGAGCATAAGATTTCTAAGGTTGGTCTTGTCGGTGATAACGAGTGCCTCTTCCATCGGAACCATCGTCCTTCCACGCTCTTCATCCGCGCGCAAAAAGGTCTTTACACGATCTTTTCGAAATACAACATCCTCGAGATCCACATCTCGTTTTATTATATAACGAAAGATCACGTATGCCGTCAGCAAAAATAAAATGCCTGCTCCCGGGCAGAGAATAAGTACCATTGTCTTCGCCATAATTTCAATATTATTCACATTTTTCTTTGTTTTCTGCCAGATTGCATAAAACACCGCAATCACAAAGTTAAGAAAAAATAAAATAAGCAATCCCTTCATCCCATCACCTCGCGATCCGGTCAATGATACGACTGTTGAATCCCGCTTTCATAAAACGGTTTACTACGATCTGTGCTTCTGTTTTTACCGTATTTGACAAAAGCACATACAATTTTCCGTCGTCCATCGTCCCCAGATAATCCGTCTGACGCAGATTATCCAAAAGAATTTCTTCACTACGCTTAAATGTTGCCGAATCACATTCAATCTGCAGCAGCGTACATTCCGTAAGATTCTTTTTCTTGGCATTATAATAGGCCTGTACAAGAGACGTAAATGCCTCGGCCTCCAAAATCTTCGTATCTGCCAGATACCGGCGTTCTTCCAGTGCAGCCAGATACCGGTTTGCACGCAATACGGCATTCTGGATCAGATAACTTACCACGACAAGACGATTCGCCTCACCTAACGTCATACGTTCCCACGGAAGCCCCCAAAGCATAAGAATCATCTGTATTTCCTCATTATCGTAGATGGCATTTGCCATAAGCGGATAAGACATATCAAGATTTCGATTGATATACACCCGTTGCTCTTTTAACGCCTCATACATATCCGTCATATCCTGATAAAGAATCGAATTTCCCAGTTTTCTCGCCTGGTCTGAAGTCGCCGAAAACATACGCGCATACCCGGAATGATGGACGGTATAAATGGCTACATCCGGGCAATTCAGCAGATCTCTGACAATTTCTACCGCATGGAACAATACTTCTTCCGGCATGTATCTCTCCAGCGAAGACGTAATGCTGTAAATCTTTCCAATGCTGTCTTTTTGGTCCACCACCTGCTGTTCCAGCACATCTTTTACACGAACATTGCTGTTATTGATGTCTTTTATATCTCCCAGCTGGTGATTGAGATTCTCCTGTATCTCCGCACTTTCCTGCCGGATATCTCGAATCTGATCGCGCATGTACCCTACCACAAGTCCCAAAATAAACAACTGTGCCATCCAAACATAGGTTGTATAATCAAGCATAACCTCAAAACCGCTTCTTGTATACATCTGTCGGAACAAATATCCGCATACAGCAAGAACAGCAGAAAAAAGTGCCTGATGTTGTCCGTGCACGATGGCAAATAAGAGCACATAAAACAGATAAAAATCAAGTCTTGAAAAATACTGGCTCCCCACAGTACGATTATTTAACATAAAAAACGGAATAAAACATACCATGTTCTCTAAAAATGGAAATATCGCTTTCAAGAACCAGCCAAACTGCCGCAACATCCGCTTTCCAAGCGACAATTTCTCTTCGGTTTCATCAACAAATACCGCGCGGTTCTTTTCCATATATTTTACAATTTTCTTTACCCCTTCTTCGCGTTCATGCCGGATCTTCGACGGAAATTCTTCCGAAAACCTCTCATTTGACAAAACCCGCCGTCTACTGTCTGCCCGCTTTACTTCAAGAACCGTAATATGGCCTCCGAGTACCTCTTTGATTTCCTGCGCCAGCTGCCACTCACTGACCGGATCCCCGGAAGACAGATGGTAGAATGAATACTCCCTATGTTTTGCTGCCATCACTTCATAAATAAATTCCACCGCATCGTCTTCATATAAAAGCGAATATATATTTTCTTTATCTGCTGAAATGTAATTCGCTTTCAATGCACTCATGCACAAGGACGCACAAGGATTCTGTATCGCTTCCGCAATAGTTTTTGGAATCTGATACAGATGATCAAGCCGCAGCACGGTAACATCTTTTCCCCAGTTTTCGGAAAAGTCCCTGCAAATTTCTTCTGCCTGGATCAATGCGGTTGTCTTCGCACTGTCTCCCCACACCGCATCCTCTTCCTTGATATCTTCGCTGCTTCCCTGTCCAAACACTTCATCCGAAGAAAGGAAAAAAAAACTAGTATTTTTTTCTACCGAATACGAAAGTAAAATATTCATGACAGCAGAAATAAAGCGAACTGCCTCTCTTTCGCTTTCATTCCAGTTAAAATTCGTATCGTATGCTCCCATAAACAAAATGCTGTCCGGACACACACTCTCAAATATTTCTTTAAGGCTGTCACTGTCATATGTAAATGTATACGTCTCAAATACTTTTTCATACCCTTTTCGTGCATAGGATTCTCCGGTCAGAAGACTGACACGGTGTCCCTCTTTTTTCAGTTTAACGATCATATGATTCGTCAGACTTCCGGGACCTCCAATAAGTAATACATTCATTACAATACCTCCACGATGGGTTTCAGATATCAATATTATTTTGTCTCAACTGCTCTATAAATTGCTCGATATCGTGTTGAATCTCTTTTTTCTGTCCTTCGTTTCCTTTTGAAAAAAACTCTGCCATTTCTTCCGTATTTTTTCCATCTTCCAGCATTTTCCATATTTCTGTTGCTGTTTCATTGAGTTCAAGCGGCCTTGGAATCACGCTTCCTTCCGGGTTTGTATCGGACAGCCAGTACGTTCCCGCCGCATACCGTAACTGATATCGTTTCATATTACCCCCGCCTTCCGGTATCTGACAAAGTTTCTGTAAGATGCAGACGAACCATAAGCTTCATACCAAAGGAAAGAAGTCCATACCAACGTACCTTCATACAAAAGGAAAATCCACGGATCATACATCGCCACAGAACCGAAGGAATCTCCTTCGTCTGTTTTCTTCCCGCCATTTTACAAAACCATGGTCTACAATATTCATCTTCCCCATATCTCTGCAAAAGATTCCGGGCAGAGCCATATTTTCCTTCCGGATACTGTTCATTCATGATGGCATCAAACGCCGCAGCAAATACGATCAGATACCCAACCAAATTTTCCTGCTCTTTCTTTTCTTCTGCCCGCCAAACTGCCTCAGTCTCCCTAACAATTCCGATCCAGTTTTCCACCGAATCACCACGGTACTGATATGACAACGACGCATTATTCTTTCGGTATATGTAAACCTGCTCAAAAAGAAACGCATAGGATGCTTCTCTTGCATAACAAGTCAGATTAAACAATTTGTCTTCGCTATACCGGTATTTGCAAAACCGGATCTGCTTTTCTTTCAAGAAAGAAATTCGGTACATTTTTCCCCATACATAGGACAAATTTCCACAGGAGAAAAAAGCATAGAACCAAAACGCCTCACTCTCTCTTGGATTATCTGAAAATGCTTTAACAGACTTTGCCGGAAGAAGTTTTCCTTCCCATAATCTGGAATATTCTCCACAAACAATATCTGCCTTCGTTTTCTCCAAACATTCCGCCATTTTGGAGAAAACATCCGGGCTTGGGAGAACATCATCGGCATCCACAAACACTACTGCTTCCCCCTTACAAACATCAAGACCTCGTTGTCTTGCCATTGCGGTCCCTCTCTGCGTTTCTGTGATAATACGGATATTTTCAAATCTTTCCGCATATTCTTCACAAATCGTCCTGCTTCCGTCTTCCGAACCATTTTCGATCAAAATGATCTCGCTGTCTTTGTAGTTCTGAGAAATAACACTATTCAGACAAGGTCTGAGAAAACTTTCTGCATTATAAACCGGTATGATAACTGAAACTTTTATAATTAACTCACTTCTTCCTTCGGTTCTTAAACTATTATATAAAAACGCAAGCTTGACTGTCAACTGGTTTTTCTGTTATTGTAAAAAAACATTGCCACTGCCATCGCACAGATCAGCGCATACCCAATCCAGCTCAAAACATCCGGAATCTGTCCAAAGACGATAAATCCCATCGCCGCCGAAAAGAGGATCTGCGAATAATCGTATACGGAAATCTCCTTCGCCGGCGCATGAAAATACGCTGCCGTGATGCTAAATTGACCGCCTGCTGCCGCAAGTCCGGCAAAAAGCAGATAAACCAATTGCATTCCACTCATCGGATGGAAGTCAAAGATCAGATAGGGCAACGTCACAAGACACGAAAATCCGGAGAAAAACGCTACCACAAAAGGTCCCTTTTCGCCTTTTTCTCCAAGCACACGCACATTGGTATACGCAAATCCGGCTCCCATACCGCCGATCAGACCGATCAACGCCGGAAAAGATACCAGCGACGCCCCCGACGGCTTCAAGATCAAAAGACTTCCGATAAACGCGCCGATGACAATAGCGACCTGCGGCAGCGAAATTTTTTCCTTCAGGATCAATATACTGAAAAGAATCGCAAAAAACGGTGACATTTTATTGAGCATGGACGCATCGGATAACACGAGATGGTCCACCGCATAAAAGTTGCACAAAATTCCTACCGTTCCTGCCACAGAACGAATGACAAGATATTTGATATTTTCTCTTTTCCCCGAAAAATGTACATGGTCTTTCTTCAAAATAACCAGTGCAAAAAACAAAGCTACTAAATTTCGGAAAAAACTTTTCTCAATCGATGGCAGATCTCCTGCCAGTTTTACAAACATTCCCATCAGGGCAAAACAAAATGCCGAGCAGATAATGAATAAGATTCCTTTATTCTTTTTATTCATTTTCGCTGCCTCCTATTCTTCGATGCCGGTCTTTAATTGCTCGCGAAGATACGTTTTCCGCGGATCTTTTGCCGGATGAAAGAAAGTTTCCACCTGATATGCCTGTGCCACATAACGCACATCGTATCCTTTTTTATCCATCCAAAATCCATCCGATATTTTCATCTCATCGTCTCCTTGCTGATTGTCCACATGCTGTACCCCTGCATCTTCGCCGAATCATAAATCGGCCGCAGATTCTTTTCCAATACCCGGCAGAATTTTTCTTTTTCGCATCCGCTTATATACAATTGTTCCAAGGACCACGGCGTCACCAGATTGTCGCGGTAGCATTTTCCAAATATTCCCTTTACCTTTTCTTTTTCCTGCACACATTCAAACATCATAAATTGATTGTCCGCAAATCCTTGAAAATACTTATCCCATGCCGGCAGCCTATTGTTCTTGCTGCAATTCAACCGTTTCTCCATCGGCATGAGATTCCATAACTCATCATTAGCGACAAAAGACCACGGCACAAAATGATCGATATCAAAGTTTTTCTCTGACATTTTCTCTTCCGAATAAATGTCATATACCGGACGGAGATCCATAATTGATGTCCATAATTCCCGCACATAACGAAGTTTTCGAAGCTTTGTATTTTCCGGTTCCAATTTATAAATAATACCCGGAACTCCCGGGTTTCTCCCCTGTAAATAGCGCACTTTTTTCAGTTCGATCCATCCGTGGATCGTCGCGTAATTATCGCGGAAAAACGGCTGCCATTTTTCATTGATGCGAACCATTTTCTGCCGTCCTTTTCCGTTTTGAATTTCATAGGGAAGACACTTGATAACATTTAATCCATGAATATATTCGATCACGCGCGCTGTTGAATTCCATATTTTGTCATTTCCTGTGATCTCCGGCATAAAGGGAGCAAGTGCCCGGTATGGCACATTTTTTATTAACTGATCTTTGACTTTTTTCAACTGGTCTTCCTGCTCACGAATCGCGGCAAGAATCTCTTCTTTGGATGCCTTACCGGAAAGCCCAGAATTTTTTTCCAAAAGAAGTACCGCCCGCTCTAAACTGTTCATCACTTCACCCTGTGTATTTTTCGGACCCAGATGCAGATGATATTCGACCACCGAATACCATGCATCCACGATCATCCGGTCAAGCAATTCATCAAAAGAAAGTTCTGTTTTTCCGTACGAAAACAAGCTCAACAATGCGTCGAGCCAGTAAAACTTATAGCACTCTGTCGCATCGTCAAGCATGTGAATAAAACTTTCCATATTCAATTCGTTTTTATAAATAAAATGTAATTTTGTATCCAAGAAACCACTCCCTTGCCGGTAACTATCATACCATAAAAAGCGTGGTTCCGCAACACCTTCAATTTTTCTCAAAGACCCATAAATTGCGAATCTGCCCCTGCAGTTCTTCATAGTCCCACAAAGTGCTTCTCGTACGGCAATTGGGGTCATTTACTTTGATTTCACCGTTTTCATATCCAGTCAGCACGATAAAATGTCCTTCTGTCGTAAAATCTCCCGGTCCGACACTGCATATAATCGGATGCTCCTTTTCCAATTCCCCCTTAATCCGATTTCTGCTCAGAGAAATCTGCGTTCCCTGCACTCCCAATTTTTCTGCCCCTTCTGTCATAATACTCCACGAAGTTCCCGTCCCTTTTACATAATATCCGTTTTGTGTGGCAAATTCTGCAATTTTATCCGGTGTCATCGCATCATTTCCGGTCAATCCGATAACAACCATCGAAAGACACGTTGGCGCACAGCCGGACAGCCCCAATACATTGTCGCCATAGTCCACATATCCCCATCGCTTGTCCCATTGAAGTAAGAGCGGAATTTTCTGCATTTTTTCCTTTCTTGTCAGCCCTCCTTTTGCTATATGCTCCGCATCGTTATAGTTTTTTACAAAATCTGCCATCTCCGGATTGTTGCATACCAGCGACAGCAAATGCTCCGAATACTGCTCCCTGTTGTCATATATTTCTTTTATTTTCGGCAGCTGTTCTGCCATCTTTTTTAATTTTGCATTCACTTGGTTTTGGGGCAGTTTTTCCGGCTTTGTAATAAATGTACCGGTTTCTTCTGCACTTTCTCCAAATCCCAATTCTTCATATCTTTTTTCAAATGCAGTCATCACAAACGAAGCAAGCAGTTTTAGCACCAGCATCAAAATAATCCCTGCTACACAGACTCTTCCCCATCGTATTCTCGTCTTTCTTTTTTTCATCTCTGTTTCCTCCATTAAAAAAACCGTTTATTTTGTTTTCTCTATCTTAACAAAATAAGCGGTTTTCTTCTTCTCTTTTTTCTTATGAATTTCTTACAAATTTATGACTTATCCCGAAAAACTACGGTAAATGTTATGCTTTCTTCTGCACTTTCTGCCTCGATACTTCCTCCATGTCTTTCTACAATCTCCTTGGCAATAGCAAGGCCAATCCCCGCTCCGCCGGTTGTCGACGACCGCGAAGAATCCACACGGAAAAACTGTTCAAAGATGCGCCCCATCTTTTCCTTCGATATCGTTTTTCCATGATTTTTAATCCGGCAGACAATGGAATCGTTTTCTTTTTTCAAACTACATTGTATCTCGGTATCCGGATAACTGTAATTGCAGGCATTTCGAATCAGATTATCAAATACGCGGCTCAATTTATCCGGATCTCCGATCATCGTAATCTCCGGTTCAATATCCAATTTCCAAGTCAGATTTTTTTCTTGTAATGCCGGCTCAAATTCGCTGCAGATTTGTTCAATCATACGGCTTAAATGAACTCTTTCAAATTCCAGTTCCATACTTGTCAGATTAAACCGTGTGACATCAAAAAATTCATTGATGAGGTCTTCCAGCCGTTCTGCTTTCCTGAGTGAAATACCGGTATATTTTTCCTGCAATTTCGGACTGATCTCGGTTTCTTCCCGCAAAAGCGTCAAATATCCTATTACACTGGTCAGTGGAGTTTTTAAATCATGGGCAAGATACACAAGCAGATCATTTTTCCGCTGTTCTGCTTCTTTGGCCTCCTGCGCCGTCCGCAATGCATTTTCTCTCGCCGCATTCAATTCATCCTGCAGCGGTTTTAATTCATCGGATAACACAACTGCCTGCTCCGGCGAAAGTGTGATCTGCTCTGCAGCTCTCGTAATCTCATCCAGTGAACTCATCCATTTTTTGATAAATACACAGGTTACAATTCCCCATCCAACTACGAAAAATCCCACAATGACTGCCACACTATTTTGTTTAATAAAATGCAAAAACACGTAATTTGGATCCTCCGGATACCATATCACTCTCTCGCACACAGCACGCAGCAGAAAAAACATTCCGACAATGACTGCCACATAAACTGCAAAGGCAGATAAATAGCGGACGGCAAATTTGAATTTCATTCGGTTTCTTGCTTTTATTTTTTCATTCATCAATCTTATACCCCACTCCCCATACCGTTTTTATGTATTTTGGTTTTCGCGGAACCTCATGCATCTTTTCCCGGATTCTCGCCACATGTGCCATCACGGTATTGTTATTATTTTCAAGATATTTTTCTTTCCACACCGTTTCAAACAATTGCTCTGTATCCACAACTTTATTGGCGTTTTCGCACAAAAGCCACACAATATCAAATTCCATCGGTGTCAGTTCCAGATCTTTCCCGTTCAAAGTACACAGATGGCGGTCTTTCCATATATCCAGCCCCCGGATATGAAATTCTTCGCTCTCTTTGTCCTCTTTTGTATTATACCACCGATATCTGCGCAGCTGCGACTTTACCCTCGTCACCAATTCAAGCGGATTAAACGGTTTTGTCATATAATCATCTGCCCCCATCGTAAGGCCTTTGATTTTGTCAATGTCTTCCACTTTTGCCGTAAGCATAATAATCGGAAAATAATACGCTTCCCTTATTTTCTTACACAAAGAAAATCCATCAATATCCGGCAGCATAATATCAAGAATCGCCAAATCAATTTTCTGTGTTTCAATCCCCGCCAATGCTTCTTTTCCACTGCTGCATTTACATACCTGATAACCGTCATTTTTCAGATAAATCTCTACTAAATCCGTAATTTCCTTTTCATCATCTACGATAAGTATGGTTTCATTCATGGTTGTCATCCCCCTGAGTAAGCACCGCCTTCTGCACCATTTTTTCAAAAGACTGTCGAAATCTCTCATCATCCTCTTCCGTCCGTTTTTTCGGACCTTTCATATGATTTTTGTGTGATGCCCGTCTGGCTTTTTTATTCAAATGCCGTTCCATCAGCATTTGATCTATATTTTCATCCGTATACCACTGCCCCGACTGATGAATGGCAAACGCCCCTTTTCCAAGTGCCATCGCCGCAACACCATAATCCTGCGATACCACGACATCCCCTCTGTGGCACAAACTAATCAACTTATAGTCCACCGCATCTGCACCCGCGCCAACCATGACCACCTCACTGTACTCCGAATGCAGTACATGATTGGTATCACAAAGCAGGGTAACGGAAATATTATATTTTTTGCTAATTTCTTCCACGATGCTTACCACAGGGCAGGCATCCGCATCTACGTAAATGTTCATAAAGTCTCCTTCGTCTTTGACTTATCTACTACTTCCCAATACCCTTTTTTCGGTGATCCATGTCGATATAAAATACCATAATCTTTTAATTTTCTAATATTCGCTTCTATATTGCGACGTGAAATCCCAATACTACTCGCCATCTCATCAGCTGTAAGTTTGCAATTCTCCAACAATAGGTTAAGAATTTCTCTTTGCGTATGATTTAATTTTACTCCGATGTTTTTCTCCGATGCTCTATATATTTGTTTTCTTTCACTAACAAAAGTAATATTATGCACATTTGAATCCAACAAATTATAGTCATACGAATATTCATCGTCCAATGGCACCATAATCCGAAACACATCACCTTCCATAAATTCCGGCTCTTTTCCAGAATAGTATTTACTGTATTTAAACAAATTTCGAACCCCTGAACCTAACTGATCCGCATACCCAATATTTCTAAAAAAACCTGCAATTATCGGGTTTTTTGAATTTGGTTCAAGATTATTTACCGTAATAGAACCTTCATTAACTGCACGATTTGCATTTTCCACATACATTCGTTCTCGCTCAATAATAAATTTTGCTTGATAAGTACTGGAATACTCGCGATGCATTAACACATTACTAACCATTTCTCGTAATAATATATTACGAAGGCTCTTATTTACAGTATCTTCCATACAGACCTGCACTCTTCAGTAATTGCATGTCATCCATGGCCGTCCATGGAAAATCGTATAATATATTCCTGATATCGAAATATGTTAAAACCCTGTTTGTTGCTGAGGTATGCACAATCTACTTTCATTTAAAATCCCCCTCCTTTCTTTCTATTTTTCCCAGTTTCTTATCAAATTAAGCTAAAATCTCACAGGAATTTTCGATTGATTTATTTTATTTTGCACATGCCTATAATCATATAGTAAAACCCTTTTTAAACTTGTAATATCTTCCTGTAATTGTAATGTTGGTGAGCAAGTAATACTACTTACTGCCTCAGGAGCAAATTCACATTTTTGATAAGGAACAATATTTCCATTTGATACTCTAAATAATTCCTTATATGGCACCCCTTTTTGTTGAAACTCCTTTCCAGCAGTCATTGTTGCATTAAATGCTATACGATACTCTTGTTCCTGTCTAAAACATTCATCTTTAAAAAAGACACTTACAAATAAAACTTTTCTAACTATAAAATAAGCTAACGTTTGCATTTTATAATCATTTTCTATAAACTCATCGTAAAATTGTGTTAATTCATCTATTATATTTTTCAATATATCTATCTGTCGATTATATGAATAAATAACCTTGCCATGTACGGGATGTAAATATTCTTTACTTACCAGATCAACTTTTTCATCGTTCTCATTTTTCCTTATCTGAATTCTTTACAAATCACCAACCCCTATTACTGCATACACTTTTCTCCCATTCTACCACATTTTCCACCCCTCATCAATGTTTTTTCCCATCCCCTATCTCGCTCATCTCCGATACTCCAGTGGTGTCATTCCATACACTTCTGAAAACACCTTTGCAAACTTGCCTTGGTTTTCATACCCGACGGCATTTGCAATCTCAATTACTTTGAGAGTTGTTGCCTCAAGAAGTTCTGCTGCTTTTTCCAGCCTCTTTCTCCGGAAATAAGCCAGATAACTTTCCCCTAAGATGCCTTTCACGTACATCTTAAAACTGCTTTCACTGATTCCAAAATAATCCGCCATTTCTTTCGCCGTAATTCTTTTTGACAGGTCGCCAAGGATCATAGCTTCCGCTTCTTTCACGATGGCATAACGGCTGCCGGTAAGCGAAACATCGCAGCGTCCATTCCGGCAGAAATTCAAAATCAGCATTTCATCAGAAAATATTGAGTTGTCTCCCTTCGTCCAGCTGTTTGTATAAATCTGATCAAACATGAGAAAGATTCCAGGAGCAAGTGTGTAACACTCCACACGCCCTTCGTTTTCCTTTTCATAGATAAAACAGGAAAACGGTATATTGTCAAGGAAATCAAAGACGAAGCACGTCTGGTAAACCGCCTTTCATCGATGGGTCTGCTGTGCGGAAGTACCATTGATGTCTGTCAAAACAACCGCAAACAGCCGGTACTAATTTTCACACGGGATACCCTGGTTGCCATCGGGCGGGAAGAAAGTAAAAAAATCATGGTAGGAGGTTTCGGAAACGAATGATAAAAAAGAAAATAAAACAAAGTTTATATATGCTCGCAGATTTTGTCGAGACACAGGTTCCTGCCATCTTAATTTTAAACATGATGGATGTAGCCAAAAATCAGGGCATCTCCATCAATACGAAACTTCTTTCGGAAAAGCCCGGAATCCCTGTTGTTCCGATGTCTGCCATTCAGAAAAAGGACTATTCACTGCTTTACGAAACGATAGAACATATCCTGGTTCATCCGCTATTTGTGTCATTGATCTGTAACGTGCTTGTCAATGTACTGTATTTTGCCCTTATGATGGCTTCCTTTGTCCTTGGTATCACGCTGGGATTCAATCTTATGGAAGAAACCGGCTATCTCGCCCGCATTTCCTTCCTCTTTGACCATACGATGTCTAAGGTTGGATTGCAGGGAAAAACGATTATGCTGTTTTTTATGGGACTTGGCTGTACGATTGCCATCGCCTTATTTGGCAGCAATGGCGGCTTTTTCGTCATCCTGTCCATCTTTCTTTTCATGTTTTTGATGATGTGGGCGGTTTATAAAAATTTTTTGGCAGCTCCTTCTCTCCAAAGGAGGATCGCGTGGGATTGATCATGGAACTGCCGCTGTACCATAAACCAAATTTTGGAAATATTATGTTCGTAACTTTTCAACGGACTCTGGATATCCTCTTTCGTGCGCTGCGGGTAATTTCACTCGTATCCATTGTCTTTTTCGTTTTGACCTATGGATTTGGAGGAGATCCGCAAAGCAGTATTTTTTATACCGTATCGGTGTTTTCATCGAACCAGTAACCATGTTTTTAGGCTTAAAATGGCAGGCATTTTTGGCGTTCTATGCGTCCGCCACCTCAAAAGAATCCCTGCTCGGCGTACTGAACACCTTATATGGTGCGGGTGGAAATCTTATCCACTCCACCTTTGGAGCCAAAGCCGCCGGAAGTGCCACCGATATTTCACAGATCTTATCCGCACTGCTTGTCTCCTGCATTGTCTATCATGTCGGCCTGCTTTTTTTCTAAAATAAAATGTATGATCTGCCTCCTTTTGGACACTCTAATTCCAAAAGGAGGTTTTTACTATGGAAGACGATACAATCAAACTTCTGCGCGAGTGCAGTGCCGGTCTTAAAATAGGAATTTCTTCCATCGACGACGTTCTGGATAATGTGGAAAACGGCAGTTTGAAAGACATCTTAAAAGACAGCCGTGACATCCACTGCCGTCTGGATGCTGAGACCGATGGATATCTCGAACGCTATCATGATGAAGGGAAAGAGCCGGCACCATTTGCGAAAGCCATGGCAAAGATGAAAAGCAATTTTAAAACCATGAGTGACAATCCGGACTGTGCCATCGCAAGCCTGATCACCGATGGGTGCAATATGGGCATCAAATCCCTGCACCGCTACCTGAACCAATATCCTGCTGCCGACAAAGGGGTCAAACATCTGACAAAACAGATCATCAGCACAGAAGAAAAACTTCTCACGGCATTGCAGAGATTTCTTTGACACGGGCATTTCACTTATTTAACTGCCAGACCGCAAAATTCAAAATCCCGGCAAAAGCCACCCACAAAGCATTATTAAAATGCCAGGAGCTAACTCTCTCCTGACATTTCCTTTTCTATCCAGTATATTATAATTGGGGGTTGAAAACAATCTTTTTGCATAAAAGGCCGTTTTATCAACACGAACGGTAATTTTTCACGCAAAATGACAGTCATTGCATGTAATTTATAAAAGTCCTGTACTGAAATACCGCTCTGCACGATCCGGCAAAATGGTCACGATCACTTTCTCTTTTCCATATTTTTCTGCCATCTGCTTTGCTGTCCAGATATTCGCTCCCGAAGATACGCCTACCAAAAGTCCCTGCACTCCGGCAAGTTCTCTCGCCGTCTCAATCGCATCCTCATCGGACACTTCCACCACATCTGTGATCAGCTTCGTATCCAGCACTTCCGGGATAAAGCCATCTCCTATCCCCTGAATCTGATGGATTCCCGGTTCGTCTCCATGCAGCGCTGACACACCTTTTGGCTCGACCGCAACAATTTTCGTATCGGGATTTTTCTCCAGCAGGTATTTGGCAACACCCTGTAGTGTACCGCCACTTCCCACACCGGATATATAAATGTCAATTTTTCTGCCCAGCTGTTCACATATCTCCACGGCTGTCGTCCGATAATGGGCATCCGGGTTTGCCGGATTTACAAACTGCTGCGGCATAAAATATTTTTCCGGATCCGACTGTGCGATCTCTACGGCTTTATCCACTGCTCCGCCAATGCTGAGTTCCGGTTCTGTCAAAACCAATTCTGCACCAAACGCACGAATTACTTTTTTGCGTTCCTCACTCATATTTTCCGGCATTACAATAATAACCTTATATCCTTTCCGCACTCCGGCAAAAGCAAGACCAATTCCTGTATTTCCACTCGTCGGCTCAATGATCGTCATTCCCGGTTTCAGCGTTCCGTCTGCCTCTGCTACTTCAATCATATTTTTCGCAATGCGGTCTTTGACACTTCCTCCGGGATTCAAAAACTCCGCCTTTGCAAATATATTAAGTCCTGTTGTCTCTTTTAAACACATTAATGGCGTATCGCCAATCAGATCCAGTACATTATTATAATACATGATAAGCTCCTTTTCTCGTTATTTCTTAGACCAGCGATTTCGTAAAATCATATCTGCCGGCTGTCTCACGATCTCGGTACTCGTGCTTTTCATAATACCCGATCAACTTCTTTTCCGCATCCCGCAATGCTACCATATATACATCTTTATTCTGCTTTTCATTGTGAAATGTAAAAATCATATTATTTTCTTCGCTTTCCATAAACCAACGCATCACTTTGTCTATTGTCTCACGCGAAGCCTGATTATGGCAGTTTAACAGACTTTTTCCTACAAGAGCCGCTCCACCCCATTTGGAATAATTTTCCACTGCCGCCGGATTCATATAAACAATCTCATGTTCAAGATTACAGATCACTACCGATGCTCTGTCCTGATCGATCACACTTTGAAACATTTCATTTAACATAATTTCCTCCTTTTGCATCCAGATATGCGGACACTGTTCATCCATATAATAATCACCCACAGGGATAAAGCCCTGTTTTTGATAAAAACCCATTGCCTGTTTCTGCGCCGACAATCCAATTTTTCTGCCACCCCGGCGGACTGTCTCTTCTTCCATAAACCGAAGCAGTCTGGCACCATATTGTTTCCCACGGCATGCCTTGTCTACCGCCAGCCGCCCGATCACATAACAGTGATGTTCCTTATCATCATAATACATTCTTCCTGTCGCCGCAGCTCTGTCATCCTCATACAGCACCGCATGAAATGCTATTTTATCAATTTCATCAAATTCATTGCAAAACCCCTGCTCATCCATAAATACTTCTTTTCGGATGCGGACTGCATCTTCATGTAGTTCTTCATATAATTTCATTGTCAGCATTTGTTCTCTCCATAAAATCTGGTGTCCTTCTATCCTATTTTATCATTTTTTATCTTGCGTATCAATAATATTTCCTTGAATTTTTTCCCATTTAACGATATAGTATAAATATATCATCAAACAACTTTAAGGAGAAAACCAATGTGGAAAACAATCAACGATATTCTCAATAGTATCGACAATTTTGTCTGGGGCGTCCCCCTCATGGTACTGATTCTTGCCGGCGGTATTTTATTAACGATCCGTCTCGGTGTTATGCAGATCCGGAAGCTGCCACTTGCCCTCAAGTGGATGGTGAAAAATGAAGAAGGCGGCGAGGGAGAAATTTCCAGTTTCTCTGCTCTTTGTACCGCTTTAAGTGCGACAATCGGAACCGGTAATATTGTCGGCGTTGCTACTGCCGTCGGAACCGGTGGACCGGGTGCTCTTTTTTGGATGGTCGTAACGGCCTTTTTCGGTATGTCCACCAAATTTGCCGAAGGACTTCTCGCCGTAAAATACCGTGTTGTCGGAAAAGACGGACACAGTCTCGGCGGTCCCTTTTATTACATTGAACTGGGAATGGGCAAAAAATGGAAGTGGCTCGCTAAACTTTTTGCCTTCTTTGGCGTATGTGTTGGTCTTTTTGGAATCGGAACATTCAGTCAGGTAAATGGTATTTCCAGTGCCGTACATAACTTTTTTGACCCAAATGATCTTCATTGTGTCAAATTGCTTCCGTTTTTAGGCGAATACTCCTGGTCTGTTATCATTTCATCCTTAGTATTGTCAATTTGTGTAGCTACGGTATTGATCGGTGGAATCAAACGAATTGCTAATGTAAGCCAGATCATTGTACCATTTATGGCAATCATCTATTTTGCATTTGCTGCCATCTTAATTATTGGCAATATCACTGCTGTTCCGAGCGCAATTGCGGTCATTGTAAAGGCTGCATTTTCTCCAAAAGCAGTTACCGGCGGTGTCGTCGGAAGCATATTTGTGGCAATGCAAAAAGGTATCGCACGAGGTATCTTTTCCAATGAAGCCGGCCTTGGTAGTGCCCCAATCGCAGCTGCAGCCGCTCAGACAAAAGAACCTGTTCGTCAGGGTCTTGTAAGTATGACAGGAACGTTTATCGACACCATCGTCATTTGTACACTGACCGGTTTATCCATCGTATTGACCGGTGCATGGCAGGTACCCGGATTAGAAGGTGTAGACGTTACTACCTATGCTTTCCAGCAGGGACTTCCGTTCCCTCCTCAGATTTCCGCTTTTATCTTAATGCTTTGCCTGGTATTTTTTGCCTTTACAACGATTCTTGGCTGGGATTATTACAGCGAGCGCTGTCTGGAATATTTAAGCGGCGGCAACATAAAGCACGTAAAAATTTTCCGTTGGATCTACATCCTCGCTGTATTTATCGGGCCTTATATGACCGTAAGCGCAGTATGGACGATTGCAGATATCTTTAACGGATTGATGGCAATTCCAAATATGATCGCTATTTTTGCCTTAAGTGGCGTCGTAGCAAAAGAAACAAGAGATTTCTTCCAACGACATAAAGAAGGTAAAATTAAATAATATGCGTTAAATAAAAAATGTCTCTGTTATCCGTTTTGGACGGATACAGGGACATTAATATTCTTTGCACTTATCTCTTATTCTCTCTGCCGTCTACCGACGCCATTTTAAATCTTTTCCTTTTATAACCTTCTTTTTCTCAAGTGCTGCAACATACTTTTTATACCGCTTTTTTGTCACTTTTTTCCCATTTACCTTATACACATAATGGTATGGATACACATCTTCTTCGGTAAGTCTATTCCGCCATGATTTTGATGCCGATTCTTTTACCTCATTTCCTTTAATCCGGAAAAACTCTATGTAGTAATTATCTTTATGCCCTCCGGTCCAAGAAATAAGGCCTTTCGCCGGATAAATTTTCAGACCACCGCCATATTTATTCCAGGCTAGCCCCTTTACCTTACTTCCTTTTAAAGTATAAATGGAATAATTATAATAAGAGCCGTGAACGATCAATTCGTCTACACCGTTTTGATCAATATCGTAAAAGCAGTATTTATATGCAAACCTGCCATCTTCTTCGACATAATTAATATCATTTTTTTCATCCTTCATCGCTTTCACATAATAATTGTGCTCTGGTTTCGTATCTGTAACTGGCGTGATATCGCTGTTTTCCGTCAACGGTGCTTTTTCTGCAAACTTATAGTATTTATAATCCTGCGGATTGCATACTTCTAAAATACTGCAATTAACATTCATTCTCCGCTCCGCTGATTTATCTATTGACAGTATTTTTTCATTTTGTCCGGACACAATGTCATCCTTGTAAACCGCATTTTCTTTCTCGTACAGAACATAGTCTTCCGCACAAAAAACTGCACAGACGTTTTCGCATTGCTTCAAAATTTTAATTGTATTTTGTGGGCAGTCAATGCGATAAAATACAGCCTGTTGTACTTTATTAACAGGTATTCCTTCCTCTTCTACCTTTGCATTATATAAATTGCAGATTCCGTAAATATATTCGCCATCTTGATAATCCTGACATTGACATCGGTCAGATTTACTGCCGGCTATTTCTTTTAATAATAGTTTCAAATTTTCCTGTTCTCTTTTGTTCTTCATATCCGCCAAATATTCTTCCCCATCTTTTACCCGTAAGTCATTTGAAGATACTCCACAATATCCATCGAGATCCGGTTCCGTGCAATAATATCCATCTCCGTGATAATAGAAAGATATATTTCCCACTTCAACTTTTTTGCCTTTTTCTCCTTTCATTTTCTTCCAATCATTACCAAATTCCGTTTCCTTGCTATAATACTGCGCCCAAATTCCTTTCAAATATTGGGGTTCTTTTTCTCTGCTTTCTTCAAATTTTCCTAAAAACAAATAGCCATCCTGACAAGTAAGACATTCTGCATTTTGTACTTTCATTCTGTGTTTCTCATTTGCCTCATAATCAAACTGAACAATGATCGCATCCCGAAACATTTCTGTCGATGCATCATCCCATTCGAGCAAATAAAATCCCTCTTTTCCAAATGCCATCTGATCGGGCCAGATTTCTTTTTCCTGTGGATCAAATGATACAACTTCTCTGTCATCCTTATCCTTAATTACTATTCTGTTTTCCTCTTCATATGAAATGTACTCATCATTTTCCGCCAGCACATTTACAAACTCACCATATCGTAAAATCATATTATCTGCGCTTGAAAAACGAGAAAAACACGTTATAATAACAAACGTAATCAAAGAAACAATAAACGTTCCCGCTATCACAACAATTATCCTTTTGATGGTTTTAAACACCTTCTCCATATTATCTGTTTACCTCTCCTTTAAGGTATTCATTACCAAGCCTGTTTCAAACATTGTCCCTTGTACTACCATTTTTCCATCTACAAGCAATGCCGGCATTTGTCGAATTCCCAATCGCGAAATTTCTTTTTCATCATTTACTTCCTCGATGGTAACCATCTGTTTTTTGTTATGAAATGCCTTTTGAACAATACCAAGTAATTCAAAATATTTATCGCAGCCTCTTCCAACGACCTTTACATTCAACAATTCTTTTTTCATTCTCGTTATCCTCCATTCTTTATTATAATATTCTTATCTTGTCCTTCAGACAAAATCTTCCATATAATCTACTTCTATTGTACATCAAATACCTGCTAATTGAAAGGAGAATTTTTAATTTTTTTCTTTTATGTCATTGCATAAAAAAACAAATAAAATTATATGAGGTCACACAATAAAAACATGCATGACCTCAAAAAAGAGAGTGTGTATATATAAAAACAAATCCATCTAAATGTTACGCGTCAAATTATAGTTCCCACCTACGGCAAATTTACCGCAAAATAAATTCGGCACTCCCTTCACACTGCCTTAACGTGCTGTTTTCTACGGCACGTTTTTATCTGCCCTTGACCATCTCACTCAATGCCTCCTGCCATTCATATGTTGTCGTGAACATAGATGGAAAAATATTAGTTGCAAATGGGGAAAATGACGCAGAGACAAAGGAAATCTATCAGAGAATAAGTGAGAAGGTGTCAAAAGAAAGAAAATAGTTGTCGGAAACGCTGAGAAGAAATTATTCTATTTTTCTCATTTAGCAAATCTGTTTTAATAGCGTTGACAAATGTGTAAAATGGAACGCTACATTGAATGCTGTGCAAAAGTCACCTCGAAAATCGTTCCCCCAGTCTTTCCTGATTTGATACAAATACTGCCATCATGTACTCTAACGATTTCACGGACAAAAGCAAGACCTAGCCCTACGCCACCCAGCTCCCGGCTTCTGGATTTATCCACACGGAAGAATGGCTCGAACACTCTCTCCCTAAGCTCCTTTGGTATTCCGCTTCCCGTATCTTCTACAGACAGATAAACATGCTTGTTTCTCTGATATGCGGTTACCGTAACCTGTCCGAGCGGATGATTATATTTGATGGCATTCTCAACCAGATTGTATACAAGCCTGTAAATAAGGATATCACTGCCTATCATAGTGGCATCCTCACATTTTCCAATCAGCTTTATATTCTTTTCCACGGCAAGAGGCTCAAGGTCTGCCAAAACCTCTTCAACAATAGCATCCAATATAATTTTATCATCCCTTCCCACCGTCTGAAGCTCACTCATGTCAAGAAGAGTCTTTACCATCCTGTTTAATTTATCATTTTGTTCCGTAACCATTTTTATGGTCTGCAAAGTGTCTGCATCATTTCCCGGGTGAGAGGCAGAATTATATAAATCAAGCTGTACCTGCATTAACGCTAATGGAGTACGCAGCTCATGTGCTGCATTTGCAGTAAACTGTCTCTGTATCTCAAATGCTTCCGACAGACGCTCAAGCATCTTATTATAAGAAATACCCAGCTGGTTCAGTTCCTTAACATTGTTTTCCTCTATTCTTGAATCAGACAGATTCTGAGCCTGTACCTCTTCAATTTTATCTGAAAACTCCCTGATTGATCTGAGTGCATGCCCGCTTATAAAATAAGTGACGACACCTCCCAAAAGCGCCAGCAAAACCGTGATTATCAGACTGTTTCTTTTATAGTCGGCCTTATTATTGTACACCTGAACCGAAAATTCATCCGCAAACTCATCCCACTTATCGTCCGGTATGCTGATATATATTTCATCTGATTTGTTTCCTTTTTCATCCCCCTGTGACTCTACCGCATCCTGCAGAGAATCGATGTAATGCACACCATTTTTATAGACAAACATAGTCAGGCAGCCACATATAATAGCAATACACAATGTAGTAATGCACGTAAGTCTCCACTGTAGCGACATTCTTTTCATCTGTCAGACTCCTCCCGTATTTTATAGCCTTCACCTACCTTGTTCTGAATGGGATCATATCCCAGCTTCGCCTTAAGCTTTTTTCTAAGTGAAGACATATGTACCCTGATTGCTCCGCTAAAGCTGTCTGCCGTGGCATCCCACACATGCTCTATCAGCTCCTCCTGACTCACCGGTCTGCCTGTATTGATAAGTAAATATTCCAAAATACCATTCTCTTTTCTTGTCAGTGGAACCGGCTCTTCCTTTGCATATGCCTCGCGTTTAATCGTATCAAACTTTATTTCTCCGCATTTAAGACATATATCATTCTGTACAAATTTCCTTCTTGTCAGGCTTCTGATACGTGCCTCAAGCTCCTGCAGATGGAATGGTTTTTCCATGTAATCATTTGCTCCTGCATCCAGTCCCTCTACCTTATCAGCAATCTGACCTCTTGCAGATAATATCAAAACCTTAGTTTCATCATTGTATTTTCTAAGCTCCTTAAGAAGCTCCATGCCATCCATCCCCGGCAGATTCAAATCCAAAACTATCAGATCATAATTCTCCGACAGTATACATTCAAGAGCCTCTTTCCCATCATAACAGGTATCCACCTCATAACCGGCAGCATACAGACTCTTTGCAACCATATCACATATTTGTTTCTCATCCTCAACAATTAATAATCTCAAAATGTTCTCCTGCTTCTTAACAATAATTTTACAACCTATATTGTATAATACTAAAGTCAGCTGGATTGTGTCAAGTTTTTTGTGTAAACATCTTCGATTTCCTGTCTCGTGCTAATTAGACTACATCTTGTTTATGGGTGGCTTAAAGCCTATCTTCAAACAGTTGTAGTATTTCGGCGGAGGCTTGACAGAAGCCACGTTGCATCCGCTCAGAATAGGAACGATTCAAATCACTGTAATAGCAGCATACGAAGCGATCAAGTGAATCTTCATTAGGAAATTGCTCTTTGACCGTGGACTTATGCTTCAGCCCTTTGTTGCTTCTCTCAATCATATTTGTAGTGTAAATGCTTTTTTGGATTACCTCCGGAAATTTGTAAAACGAATACAGACTTTCCTTGGCACGTTCAAAGATCCCTGCAAGTTTCGGATAGCGTTTTCCGTACTTGGAAAGGAACTCTGCTAATGCTTTTCCTGCCTCATCTTCATAACTTGCCCGATACACACTCTTCAGATCACCGAGGACCTCTTTACGATCCTTATTGCGAATGTATCTGGCAACCGTACGTGAAAGATGAACCCAGCATTGCTGATGCTCTGCTTCCGGAAACTGTCGTTTGACAGCATCACGCATTCCTGCTAACCCATCCGAAGCAAACAGCAGCACCTGCTTCACACCGCGTTTTTTGATGGATTCCATCATCTCCTCGTAATTCGCTGCGGCCTCCGTTGGATAGAGTGCGTAATCTCTGGTTCCATCCGGCGTAATGCCAAGAAGCACGTGGAGCGGCTCTTTAGCTACGCTGTCTCGACGTACATTAAGATATGTGGCATCCGTAAAGATGACAGCATATCGTTCGGACAGCTGACGCTTGTGAACGTTTTCCAATTGATCAGCCACAGCCTTGGAAATATTGGACATCATGGCAGGCGAATAAGGATGACCATAATCTCATAACCTAAAAACTGTGTCAGTTCAATTTTGAGAAGATCATTCATAGCAGCTTCAAGATGAGAACGAAAAACTTCATCAATTGATTCATTTTTTAGTAGCGCGGTCATTAATTCTGTGTTAAGATTAGACATAGGGAACCTCTTTTCTGTGTGTTTTCTGGTACTTAACACTATACAGGAAATTGGTTCCTTTTTCCATACCTAAAGGAATTATCGTTTACACAAAATATTATACACTATCGTCAGCTGGTCAACAATACAACAAAAAGGAGCAACATTATGTTGAAATACCAAAAAACATGTCAAATCATTCTGCTTATCCTTGGTGTATCCATGATAAGCTATGGTGCAGTCAGAGGTGAGGCGGCTGCAGTGCTTGGTAAAGCAATAAAACTATGTCTGGAGTGTGTCGGAATTGGATAAGGAAAAGAAATTACTATCAAGAAAACTGGCAAAAATACGTGGCTGGATACAGGCCGCAGCAACGCTGCTGACCAATATTCATATTCCAAATTTATTTAAGGGTAAAATATATCAGGGCAATGCAAAAACAGTATGCGTACCCGGATTAAACTGCTACTCCTGCCCTGCCGCGACAGGAGCCTGTCCAATAGGGGCATTTCAGGCAGTTGTCGGATCATCAAAATTTAAGTTTTCATACTACATAACCGGATTTTTTATTTTACTCGGTGTAACTCTCGGCAGATTTATATGTGGTTTTTTGTGCCCATTTGGATGGTTTCAGGATTTACTTCATAAAATCCCCGGAAAGAAATTATCCACAGCCAAACTAAAGCCTCTTAGGTACCTAAAATATGTCATTCTTATTGTTTTCGTTATACTTCTTCCGATGCTTGTAACGAACTCTATAGGAATGGGAGACCCGTTCTTCTGCAAATATATCTGTCCTCAGGGTGTTTTAGAGGGTGCTATACCGTTATCTATTGGAAATGCTGCTATCCGTTCTGCGCTGGGAAAGCTTTTTTCTTTCAAGTGTATGATTTTAATTGCAGTGATTGTACTAAGCATCTTATTTTACAGGCCCTTCTGTAAATGGATTTGTCCGCTTGGAGCAATCTACTCATTATTTAATAAGGTCAGCCTGCTCAAAATCACCGTTGATAGCAGCAAATGTGTCGGATGCGGTCAATGCTCAAAGGCATGTAAGATGGATGTGGATGTGTGTAAGACACCGGATCACCCCGAGTGCATACGCTGCGGTGCCTGCATAAAGGCCTGTCCGAAGGACGCCATCTGCTACCGGTTTATGGGAAAATCATGTCAAAAAAATGACAACAGATAGCTATTAAACATTTTACTATTATTTTAAAGGAGAAATTACTCATGAAAAACAAATTATCATTTATTTCTATTTTTACACTCTGCATAGCATTATCACTTACAGCATGTGGTGTAAAGCAAGCTTCCACAACAGATTCTAAGAACACTCAGACTGAAGCCGGCTCAGAAGCATCCGGCAAATCAGATTCCAGGCTTAATGATTTATATCAGCAGGAAAATCAGCTTTTTGCAGATCACGCTGATGTGTGGAACAAGGCATTTGGCATGATGAACAAAAGTGACGCCGATCCAAACGGAAATTATGCTGATTATCTTGCCGGTACCGTAGAATCAAACAAGAGTTCATTCACAGACGATGAGCTTAAAACACTTAATGAGGATATTGAAACCATACGAAAAATCGAGGAACAGATAGCAGAGCTTGAAAACAAAAATACATCATCAGACGATAACAAGAAGGACAGCTCTAAAGCCTCATCTGTATTCAGTGATTTTTCCGGTGAGGATTTTGATGGCAATAAGGTTGATGACAGCCTGTTTTCCGGTAATGCAGTAACAGTCGTCAATTTCTGGTTTACCGGCTGCAAACCATGTGTCGCTGAATTATCCAAGCTTAACGAATTAAATGATGCTATCAAATCAATGGGCGGAGAAGTTGTTGGCATCAACACTGAGACCTTCGATGGCAATAAAACAGCTATCAAAGAGGCTGCCTCTGTTCTTGAAAGCCAGGGTGTCAAATATCGTAATCTGTCAATTGACTCCTCTAGTGCTGCCGGTAAATATGCCTCAGAAATCATGGCCTTTCCAACAACTATACTTGTTGACAGAAATGGCAATATTGTAGGCGAACCAATGCTCGGCGGAATTGATAACAAGGACAACTATGATGCCCTTATGAAGCAGATTCAGTCTGTAATTGATGCAGACAGCACAAATAAATAGAGGTCTACATATAAAAAGCTCCTGTGCATTGCACAGAGAGCTTTTTTTGAACATTACTATAATGTCAAGGAATCTTCTGCATCTACCCACATCTGTAAATTCCCATCAAGATACAGTCTCGCATATTCTAGTGGTTCATCAATGGCAAGTGTGTTTAATGCACAATCTGATCCGGGTGTGGTTCTCAAATTCTTTTCTGCTTCCCAGCAGTCAATGCGAAGCATATAGTATATAACAGACGTCCCGGATATCGGATGATGGTTATATTTTTAAGAAGAAGGGTGTACAGATTTTACTTATCTTAATCTATCGGATGGTGCAAAAAGATATAACTGCAGTATTATAGATCTGTATGATAAATCGGTACTAGCAA